>Ga0255095_1000263_pt1 | contig 29006 bp, 16 predicted proteins | sample Colum_Law_RepC_8_2_FD_188435 | JGI IMG/M metagenome (GOLD analysis project Ga0255095, IMG submission 188435) | Freshwater microbial communities from Columbia River, Oregon, United States - Colum_Law_RepC_8d | ecosystem: Environmental > Aquatic > Freshwater > River | place: USA: Oregon...
AGAACCGGTCTCCACGAGAAGCCACCGTGGAGTTAATGCAGCGGCCGCTGAAGGTGGAGTAGCAGCGTTATTCGATTGCGGCACAAGCAGCAGACCGCAGCCATTGTGATTTCGCGCAACGGTGAGGTTTTTGGTGACCTGTTCGGGAACAATGCCGAGATAAGTTATGTCGATCCGGACCCGACGCGTGAGTTTTGAAGTTGCGAGTTTTCAGGCCCGAAGGGTCGACAAATCCAATGCCGGTGGCGTGAGCCACCGGTATTCGAACATAAAGAATCTAAGGCCCGAAGGGTCGACACAAGGGCGGATGTGCCGGCCCTTCAGGCCTGAAACGCATTGTTTTTTGCCGTCCGGTGGCTCACGCCACCGGCAGAGGATGTGCCGGGCTTCCAGCCCTAACCAAAATGCGCAACTTCAAAAGCCGTCAGCGAGGGGGCTAATGTTGTATGACATCCCTCACTGAGGTTTCGGGTGGGGATTTCCATAGACCGAAACCGCCTGAAGTTATTCCGGGACCGTTCCTGATTGTTGTGTCATACAGGTTCGCTGGCCATCTCTTCAAGCACGCTGGAGATAATCTCCAGGCCTTCCATCAGATCTGACTTCGGGACATTCAAGGCTGGCAGCAAGCGAACAACGGTGTTGTTGGTTGCATTGATCAGGACACCTCGCTCCATACACTTCGCCACTGCCGGAGTTGACGGAATGTTCAGATCGATCCCGATCATCATTCCGCAGATTCGAATCTCGCGGATGATCGGTAGGCGTTGCTGCAACGCTGTCAGATAAGTTCGCGCCTCTTCAGCAAGCTCCCGAACGTGCTTCAGGATTCCGTCATGTTCGATCGTGAGACCAGTCGCTAAACCGGCCGCCATCGCAAGGGAGTTTCCACCGAAAGTGCTGGCATGCATTCCTGGTCGAAGATCAGCCGCAAACTCATCGCGACAAATCATCGCACCGCAGGCGACGCCCGCAGCGAGCCCTTTGGCCATCGTGATGACATCGGGCTTAACGCCGGTCTGCTGGTAGCCAAACCAGGTTCCGGTTCTGCCCATGCCGGTCTGCACTTCGTCAAACATCAGCAGCAGGCCATGTTCATCACAGAGATCTCGCAGAGCTTGAAGGAAGCCGGGCTCTGGAATTCGGACGCCACCTTCGCCCTGAATCGGTTCAATCATGATGGCGGCAGTTTCGTTATCGATCAGGCTCTTCACGCCCTCGATATCGTTCATTTTGGAGTACCGGAAGCCGGCCAGCATTGGACCGAGTCCTTCGTGGTACTTTGGCTGAGCAGTCGCGGTCAAAGCACCAAACGTGCGGCCGTGAAATCCGTGCTCAAAAGTGATGATACGAAAACGCCCCTGAGCTGATCCGTGGAGACGCGCCAGCTTGATGGCGGCTTCGTTGGCTTCCGCGCCGCTGTTGCAGAAGAATGCCTTGCCGAAGCTGCGAGTACACAGGAACTCGGCAAATCGTCCTTGTTCTTCGATGTACCAGGTGTTCGGGATATGAATCAGCTTTGCCGCTTGCTCCTGAATGGCCTTTACGACTGCGGGTGGAGAATACCCCAGAATATTGCAGCCCCAGCCCGGGAACAGGTCAAGAAATCGACGACCGTCAGCGTCCCACACATGTGAACCTTCACCGCGGACAAGAGCAATCGGATACCGACGATAATTCGGAATGACATACTGGTCAAAAAGATCAATCGTGGCCTGGCTTTTGGACACAGCGACCTGCGTCATCGAATACTCTCCGGGGCAATGAGACAAATCGGGACTAGGGAAACGAATCGCGAAGTTTAATGGACACATTCCCCCGTGCGAAGTTCAGCATCAGCAATCGCCCGAAAATCCCGATCAAAGCAGCAACGCACCAACGAATGAGACCGGACATCGCAGTGGCCTTCGGAAAACGGATGCATATCGGGCGTGTAGAATCGCCACATGGCCACCCTGCGAAAGTCCTTGCTGGCAGATTAAGGATTCACAGGCCAGCGTTTTGTTGCGGAGCAGGCTACGGTTTTGGGGGTATTCCAAAGTAGCCGTCTCGCTCCGTCGAGACGAGGCCTTGCATCCAGCCTGTGACGGATAAGGCTCAGGTCTAATTCTCAATGCAACTTCACGAGCGCTATCGTGAGAGTCGCGGCCGGTATTGGCGAAACAACGTGCAGCGTACAAGGCTCATCTCGGCGGAGCGAGATGGCTACGTTATCAGATCATGGAAACATTCACTTCGTCAGAAACAACCATTTCATCCACCAGCTCGGACCGTGAATGAAGATATTCTTCATGATCGAGAATGCGGATTCGGGGCCAAGCAGTCTCTTGAATCGACGCAGGAGTGTGGCATCGCGACCAGCGTAATAGTGAACGCGATTGGGGCGGTTATCATTGGCCGCTCGATAAACAACGCGAGCACAGTCGTTGGCATCTCCGGCGGGCATGGACTTTTGCAGTGCGTTGAAGCGATCCTTGAGTGGCTGATACGCCTGAGGTATCTCACGGGAAGTTTGCAGTTTTTCCGGGTCAAAGATTTCTGTTTCGAACAATCCCGGATGAATCGCCTTAACCTGAATACCGACTTCGTGTAGTTCAACATTCAGGACTTCAGAAAGCATCGCAATGGCGGCTTTTGTGGGACCGTAGGCAGACACAAACGGATAACCAATATCCGCACTAATGGACGCAATGTTGATAATGCGTCCTCCACCCGCTTCACGAAAATGCGGCAGGCAGATCTTAATCATGTTCATCAGGCCAAAGACGTTGGTCTCATACAGTTGTCGAATCTGCTCCATCGAAGTCGTTTCCAACGGCCCCAGCAGGCAGTAGCCAGCGTTGTTCACAAGAACATCAATGCGTCCGAAGTGACGAAGAGCGTTCGCAAATGCTTCGGTTGCGGAATCCGGATCAGTCAGCTCCAGAGGAATGACATAGACTGCGGGCAAATCTGCGAACAGACTCATGCGATCTCTGCGACGCATTGTTGCAACGACATTCCAGCCTCGCTCCGCAAAATGTCGCACCATCGAAAGTCCCAGTCCGGAACTCGTGCCAGTAATCAATACGGTGCGTTTCAAAACCCAGACCTCCTCGAACACTTGGGGGATATTCTCGATAGCGTTCGGCGCTTGCTTTGAACGGCCGAGAATCTGAGCATGAGGCTTCCGCGACAATCGAGGATGGATCGCCCTCAGGATATGACGCGTGGTGCTGAAATGCGAATCCACGCAAGGGGCAAAGTCGGTCTGTGCGATTCACATCGGCGTTCATTCGCTGAATGATCATCAACGCGGGAATCACTGTGGAACGATATCCTCGCGGCTTTGGCCCGATGTTTTTAGTCCACCGCATCGCTTAATTCGTTCGCACGTCAATTGAATCGCCCGACATCTTGCACTGAATTGGCATGATTCGGCTCTTACGGGGGGAGTACATTGCATGGCGAAATCGAATGAACAGTCTTTCCGGCAAGTTGTGGCGAGCGAATTGTTGATCAAAAAAATTTCGGCATTTTAATACTGCCGCGACAGATGATACCGACGCAGCCGGGGGCGCGCATTTCCTTGTGAAGGTATATGTCGAAGCCACCCATCTCTCTGCGTTTAGTGAAGAAGCAAGGGATACTTTCAGTTGCACAGGCTGTGCGGTGTATCATTCAGGCCGAGTACACCGCCGTGACTACTTTGCCGAAAGTTTCAGATCGATCCACACAAGACGATGATCCGAGCAATCCGCGACCTTTGCACCGGGATCTGTCGACAGCGGCCAGAAAATTCCGGCTGCGGTGGCATTAAGGTTTTTCGATGGCAGCACGTAGTCAGCTCGCAGATTTCCTACGCCGCGATCATTGAAATCAGCAGTGTCGTGGGAGTGATCGCCTTTGTGTTCTGAGTTCTTCCCTCCCTGCGCCTTCGCCGCTTCACTGCCTCCTGCGCTGGATGGAGTCAGCTCTGCGTTGATTCTCGGATGTTTCAGCAGCTGATTAATTGCAACCTGATAACTGGCTCCATCATTGGGGTCGGCGTTCTGATCGCCAAGGATGATAAAGCTGGCGTCATTGGGAAGCGTCCCCGACCGTTCCTGATCGTCGATAAGCCAGGACTTCTCTCCATCGGAAAGATACTCGGCCCATAAGCGAATCTCGTCGTGATTGCGGCGACCGTTGCGATCTTCAGGGCCGTCAAAAGCAGGCGGAGTGGGGTGACTGGTGAGCAGGTGCAGAATCTGTCCGTCGATGTTTACTGGAACATCCCAGTGGCTCTTTGATGACAGACGCAGCAGGTTTAGGTCTTCTTCGCTGTACCAGTTGGTGTTGTCGTCTTTGCCGCTGGCAGGCAGGAGTGCATCGGGCATCGACTTCCACAGCAACTTCTGGAAAGTGCGGACGTCGTTTGTCTCAATCGGAAACTGAGACAGCAGGACCATGCCATACTGACCGGGGAATTTTCCGAATCCGATTGCGTCGCCGGGTCCATTAGTCTTGCCATCATGATCAAGATCTCGACCGGACGGCACGCCGGTATTCACCGGTGCTGTGAAGAAGTATGGATAGCGGATTGGTTCTTCACCGGCCCAGTCGGCGGTTGCATTGACGTATTCCTCAAGGAAGCAATTGACTGCTTTATTGTCTTCGCTGAAATCAAACTCATTCAGCAGCACAATGTCGGGTCTCACCGTGCGAAGAACTCTGGCGACTTTTTGAGCCTGTTTGTTGGAGCCACCGGAGAGATCGCTGAGCAGTTCTCCGGGCTTGTTTCGATTGAGACTGCAATTAAACGTGGCGACTCGAATGGTCTTCTCTGAATCATTCTGCTGCGCTGACGTGTAATCCTGCGAGCCGAGATAAGCCAAGGCAAGAAGTAAACCGGATACAATGTGTCGCGAGGAATTCATATGAAGAAACTCAGACTTCAGGTATGAAAAAGAGCCACTCTACGAGCCGGCGAAGTTAGCAGCAACCACGAGAATACGCGAGCGGTGCCGCAGGAATTCGGGAGAACATCGCGGCTTCAAAAACCTCCGAACCAATCTACGCTCAGGGAATGCTCAGACTGCGTGACAGCAGGAATCATTCAATTTCTGGATACAGTTTAACTGTCGCTGCGAGAGTTGACTGTGCGGATTGAAATCGTAAAGCTGCGCAAGGTAGCACGAACGGGCTGAACTTAAGGTCTCGATCTGCAATGGCGATGAGCACTTAAAAACGCTGGTGTTGTACTGCATTCAGGCATCAACAAGCTGCCCAGGATTAACAGAATCTTTCATGGATCCGCGCGGAGCCAACAATTGAAACGCAAGAGATTTAGAATCGCTCTACTCATCCTGATCTTTGGCTTTCTCAATTCGCAGTCAGAAGCTGACGTGATCGTCATGAAGTCGGGCCAGCGGATTGAAGGCGAAGTGCTGAAGGTTCAGAAAGATACTGTCTTTGTGGACATTGGTGTGGATGTCGTCAGGATTCCTGTGGACCAGATTGAGGAGCGAATCGAGACCGCAGCAAAGCCCGAGACCGTCAAAAAGACCGACGAAGGAGTCTTCATGTCGGCCGATCTTCCTGAGCGGACCGTAAAGGAATTGGTTGGTAAGTATGGTGAAGGTGTTGTGCTGATTCAGAACCCTGAAGGATTGGGTTCCGGATTCATCATCAATGATCGTGGATATTGCGTCACAAACTACCATGTGGTCGAGGGCCAGACTCGTGTAGCGGTGACCATCTTTCATCAGGGGCAGAATGGTGATTTTGAGCGTCGAGCGATCCGGGACGTCAAGATTCTGGCACTGAACCCCTATTTTGATCTCGCGTTGCTGGAGATCCCGGCCCAGAAGGATTTGAAGTTTCAGCCGGTCTATATCGCAGATGACGACAGTCATCGAGAAGGCGATACGGTGTTTGCGATTGGAAGTCCCCTGGGGCTGGAGCGGTCGGTTTCCGAGGGTATTGTGGCTTCTCGGAATCGAAATATGGATGGAATCGTGTACATCCAGACAACAGCTCAGATTAACCCCGGGAACAGCGGTGGCCCTTTGTTCAATGAAAAGGGGCAAGTCGTTGGCGTCATCAATATGAAGCTGACGTTTGGGGAAGGTCTAGGGTTTGCGATCCCTGTTTCTTACCTGAAGCACTTCCTTAGGAACCGAGATGCATTTGCCTTTGATCGAACAAACCCGAATACTGGATATCATTACCTCGACCCACCGAAACGAATGAATTCAAAGCAGCCGTATGAGGTTCCGGACGCCGAAGCAACTGAGAAGAAATAGGCTTTTTGCATGGGTGTCCGCGGGGGATCAATTTTTTGTTTTATGAGGATTTTGAGAAATTTGAAGAATGTGGCGAACGGTGTTCCGCGGTGATGACGTTCGTGTTGGGGATAAATCTTGCCCAAAACCTTGGCTGCCTGTTCGTTGGTCAAGATTTGGCTGAAATGATGAAGAGACATACAGCGTCTGGCTTCTATTAGGGAGGAAGACGACAAAAACTTGTGTTGATTCTTGACAATTGGCCTTTTTGGCCATAACACATGGACGGGTTTGGACACACTTTTTGACCGAGCCTCCCGCCAACTAACCCACCTCGGCGAAAAGTCCCGCCATTTCTGCCGATAGACAGTTTACGATTTCTGTCAGCCAGCCATCAAAGGATTGCTGGACGGCGTTTTTTCCCTGGAGAGACCTGGATGATTACTGGACGTTCCCGAAGAAGCTTTCTGCACGTTGGTTTTTGCGGTGGTATCGGTCTTACGCTGGCACAGTACTTCCAGCTCCGACAGTCTCAGGCTGACATTAAGAACTACGAGAGCAAAGAAGGCACGGCAAAGTCCGTGATCTTTATCTTCCTGCCGGGTGGTATGGCTCACCAGGAAAGCTTCGACCCGAAGCCTTATGCTCCAATTGAATATCGCGGCCCGATGAGCTCAATCGAAACTAGCGTTCCGGGTGTGTTTGTTAACGAGCGATGGGTTCAGACCGCGAAGGTCATGGACAAGATCACGATCGCCCGCAGCATGACTCATGGTGAAGCAGCTCACGAGCGCGGCACTCACAACATGTTCACGGGTTACCGCCCAAGCCCAGCATTGTCTTATCCAAGCATGGGTAGCGTGGTTGGCCATGAATTCGAGCCTCGCAACAACATTCCTCAGTACATCTGCATTCCTGGCCAGCCAAACGAATTCGCCGGAACAGGTTACCTCAGCTCTTCTTTCGCTCCGTTCAGCTTGGGATCTGATCCTGCTGATGGTGGCTTCTCTGTTCGTGACCTGCAGTTGCCGGGGGGTGTGACGGACGAGCGATTCAGCCGTCGTCGTAAGGCTCTGGATGCAGTCAATGATTACTTCGTAACGAAGGAAAAGGCTGACTCGCTGGATGCTGTTGATACCTTCTATCAGCGTGCTTACGGTCTGATTAGCTCACAGCAGGCTCGAGAAGCTTTCGACTTGAGCAAAGAGCCGGACAAGCTTCGCGATGAGTACGGCCGTAACACTGCCGGTGCACGTATGTTGATGGCTCGCCGACTGGTTGAGTCTGGTGCTCGTTTCGTGACCCTCACCTACGGTGGCTGGGACATGCACGACAACATTGCTGCTGGCATGAATGGTCAGGTTCCTCAGTTCGATCAGGCCTTCGGTCGACTGATTACAGACCTTGAAGAACGCGGTCGGTTGAACGACACGATGGTGTGTATCGCCAGTGAGTTCGGTCGTACGCCAAAGATCAACGGAACAGCCGGTCGAGACCATTGGCCGAAAGTATTCAGCGTTGTTATGGCAGGTGGCGGCGTTAAGCGAGGTTTTGTGTACGGAACTTCGAATTCAACAGCCAGCGAACCTGAAGACAATCCGCTCAACGTTGAAGACTGGGCAACGACGATCTACAGCTGCCTCGGAATCAATGCCGACAAGGAGCTGATGGCTCCTGGTGACCGTCCAATTGAGATTGTTGACGGTGGTAAAGTTCGTCAGGAACTTTTGGCATAATCTATTTGCGATTCAAACAACGCTGTGGGCTGGCATAATCGTCGGTCAGCAGCGTTGTTTTGTATCGTGAGAAGAATTTTGTTCTGTGCAGGCTTTCTGCACTATGAATTAAAGGTTTGCTGGCTGAGTCAGCGACTTTCAGGATGATGGACGATTCCTGCTGTATTGCAGTGGGTCTTAAGCGAATTGCCCGATCACGGATTTGAAACGGCACTGGCTAAGGGAAGGAATCCGAATCCTAAATTCAACGGAAGTGACGTTGCCATGCGTTTGTCGTTGGCTCTTTTGCTGTCAGCAGCAGCCGTCGTGTTGAGCCCTCTTGAGGCTTCAGCGGCTGATCCGAATCTCTCAATTATCCTTCCTCGTGGTGGTCAAAGAGGAACCGAGCAGGTGTTCCGCTTCTCAGGAGCACGCCTCCAGGATGCCGAACAAATTCTGTTCTACGAGCCTGGTTTCGAGGTTCTGGAGATCAAGGCCGCCGATGCGAATAACATCGACGTCAAAGTGAAGATTGCTCCGGACTGTGCCATTGGCGAGCACACAGCTCAGGTAAGAACCAGATCCGGAATCTCCGACTATCGCACATTTTTCGTCGGCGCATTGGCGGGGGTTGACGAGAAAGAGCCGAACACCGACTTTGCTGTCCCGCAGGCTGTCGAGCTGAATGTGACGGTTTCTGGTACGGTCGACAATGAGGACGTTGATTATTACGTCGTCAATGCGACAAAGGGCCAGCGGATTTCGGTCGAAGTCGAAGGCATGCGGTTTGGTCAGACTTTATTTGACCCGTACATTGCGATCCTGAACGATAAGCGTTTCGAATTGTCGGCGGTTGACGATTCACCGCTGGTTAAGCAAGACGCGGCTACCTCGATCATTGCCCCGGAAGACGGCAAGTACATCGTGGAGATGCGTGACAGTGGTTACGGTGGGGACGGGAATTGTCGTTATCGCCTGCACATTGGTACTTTCCCACGCCCGACTGCCGCCTATCCGGCGGGCGGTAAGGCTGGCGAAGCTTTGGATGTGACCTTCATTGGTGATGCCAGTGGCCCGATCACGAAGAACGTAACATTCCCAGTCGAAGGAGCTGAGACGACTGTTTACATCGAAGACGCCAGTGGGATTGCTCCGTCTGGTCACGTGCTGCGAGTTTCCCCGAATCCTAACGCGATGGAAGCCGAGCCAAATAATGGCTTTGAGAACGCTACGGTTGTGGCGGCTTTCCCGTCGTCGTTTAACGGGATTCTTCAGGAACCTGGCGATGTGGACATTTTCAAGTTCACTGCCAAAGCTGGTCAGGTCTTTGAAGTCGAGTGTTTTGGTCGACGAATTCGTTCACCGATCGACCCAGTGATGAATCTTTACAAAGCCAATGGTGAAGGGATCACTGGAAACGATGACTCACGCGGACCTGATAGTTACTTCCGCTGGCAGATTCCGGCGGATGGTGATTATGCACTTAGAATTGCGGACCATTTGAATCGTGGTGGTGCCGAATTCACTTATCGCGTCGAGTTTCAGGAAGTGAAGCCGTCGCTGAATCTCGGGATTCCTCGAGTTGCACGTTACTCGCAGTCGCGTCAGCAGATCTTCGTGCCTCGTGGCAATCGTTACGCGACGCTGATCTCAGCGGAGCGAATCAACTTTGGTGGCGAATTGACAATTGACGGTGTGCAACTGCCGCCAGGAATCACGATGGTCGCTCCTCCGATGGCAGCGAACATGAACGTGATGCCAGTGGTTTTTGAGGCTGCTGCGGATGCTCCGTTGGCGGGTGCTCTTGTTGATTTCAAAATGAAGCCAACCGATGCTGCTTTGGCGGCCGTTAGCGGTCGGTTCCAGAACCGAGCGGACTTTGTGATCGCCGGCCCAGGGCAGTCTCTCTATGTCTGGAAGGACGTTGATCGATTGCCAGTCGCTGTGACTGAAGAACTGCCATTCACTCTTGAGATCGTTCAGCCGAATGTTCCGATCGTTCGTAATGGCATGATGATGCTGAAGATCGTGGCCAAGAAGAAAGAAGGCTGGGACGAGAACATTCAGGTTCAGTTCCCGTACCGACCACCGGGGATCGGAGCGAACAGCGAGATCAGCATTCCTAAGGGGCAGACTGAAGGCTTGTATCAGATTAATGCTGACGCCAACGCAGCAATTGGTAAGTGGCCGATCTTTGCTCTGGGTTATGCGGACATCAATGGGGCTGCCTGGGGATCTACTCAGATGGCGACCATGGAAATTGCCGAACCATACGTGGGATTGACTGTACAGCGATCCTCTGTCGAGCAGGGCAAGGAAACGGATGTTGTGGTTGAAGTTCAGGTTTTAAAAGAACTTAAGGTTCCCGCAGTTGTGACTTTGGTCGGTTTGCCTCACAAGGTGACCGCAGAGCCTTTGCAGATCACGGCTGAAACAAAAGAGCTTGTCTTCAAGGTTAAGACTGCAGTCGATAGCCCTGAAGGAATTCACAAGAATGTGTTCTGTCAGGTAACTGTTCTTGAAAACAACGAGAACATCGTCCACGCTCGCGTGGGAGATTCGGAACTACGAATTGACAAACCTCTGCCAATGCCAACGGCCGCTCCGATGCCTGCACCAATGCCGGCTGCGGTTGCTGCCGCCCCGGCTCCGATGCCAGCTCCTCCAGTGGAGAAGCGGTTAACACGTCTTGAAAAGCTGCGATTGGAATCTCAGAAAAAGGCAGGCGGCGCGCCAGCCGCTCCGTAAGAAGTCTTTCTTTGACGGTATCTCTTTTGCTTTCAGTCTCACCAGTATCATGGTGAGTAGTTTTATCTTGTGAGTAAGTTTCATGATCAGATGGTCATCTTTTGCAGCGTTAGCAGCGATTTCTGTGCTGTCTCCTGCTGGGCTTCTGGCACAGGATCCTGCTCCGGCATCGATCAGTGTCGCTCCTGCAGACATTCATCTCTCCGCAGCTCGTGATCAGCAATCGCTGCTTGTTCAGGCAGTGTTGCCAAACGGATTGACGGTTGATGTCACAGAGCAGGCAACAATCGCGATTGAGAATGAAGGTTTTGTTCGTCGCGATGGGATGAAGTTTTTCCCGGTAGCCGATGGGGCAACAAAAGTCACCGTGACTTACGGTGGGCATTCCGTCGAAGTGCCTGTTACTGTGGCGAATTGCAAAGTAGATCCACCGATCAGCTTCCGTCAGGACGTGATGCCTGTGTGGATGAAGACCAGCTGTAACAACGGAAGCTGCCACGGAGCTGCTCGCGGTAAAGACGGTTTTCGCCTGTCGCTCTTCGGCTTCGATCCAGAAGGTGACCATTACAGACTTACACGAGAAGTTCCCGGTCGACGCCTGAACCTGGCGTTGCCTGCGGAAAGCCTTTTGATGGAAAAGTGTGACGGCAGTGTGCCTCATACCGGTGGCAAGCGCTTCGAAAAGGGCAGTGAGCACTACAACACGGTTCTGCGATGGTTGGAAGCAGGAGCACCGAATGATCCGGGTCCGGTTCCTTCCGTGGTTTCTTTGGAACTCTATCCAAAGAATGCTGTAATGGATGGTGAAGGCGCGACTCAACGACTCACCGTGCGAGCGAAGTACTCAGACGGCACTGACCGTGACGTAACAACCTTGGCGTTTTTCAGCTCTAACAACGAAACCAGTGCCGAGATTGCTCAGACTGGCAATGTGACTGCTCATGCTCGGGGCGAAGCCTTCATCATGGCTCGCTTTGAAACGCACACTGTCGGATCGCAGTTCATCGTTCTGCCAAAAGGCCTTCAGTACGAAGACCCGAAGACAGCGGAGTTCAATTACATCGACACTCTGAATCATGCCAAGCTTCGAAAGTTGCGAATCATTCCCTCAGAAGTTTGCAGCGATGAAGAATTCATGCGTCGTGTGTTCGTGGACATTACAGGAACGATGCCGACGGTTGAAGATCACGATTTGTTCGTAGCGGATACTGATCCTGCCAAGCGTGAAAAATTGGTCGATCAGCTTTTGCAGCGTAAAGAATTCGTTGATATTTGGGTGATGAAATGGGCCGAGTTGCTTCAGGTTCGCACGATCGCAAATCGAGTTGAAAAGAAGCCAATGCTGGCTTATTACAACTGGTTGAAGGAAAAGATCGCCAGCAATACACCGACCGACAAGATGGTTCAGGAGATTCTGGGATCTCGTGGTGGTTCCTTCGCGAGTCCGGCCACGAACTACTACCAGACAGAAACTGAAACCCTGAAGACCGCAGAGAATGTCGCTCAGGTCTTCATGGGAATGCGAATTCAGTGTGCCCAGTGCCACAATCATCCGTTCGACCGATGGACAATGGATGACTACTACGGCTTCGCTGCGTTCTTCTCGCAGATTGGTCGTAAGCAGGGCGAAGATCCTCGCGAAACCATCATCTTCAATTCTGGTGGGGGCGAAGTCACTCACCTTGTCGGTGGTCGCGTGATGAAGCCGAAGTTCCTGGGCGGTGCTGAACCTGATTTGGTGGGTAAGGATCGTCGTGAAGTTCTGGCTCAATGGCTGGCTTCTTCAGAGAATCCTTACTTCGCCAAGAACCTCGCCAACATCGTTTGGTCTCACTTCTTTGGTCGCGGAATCATTAATGAAGTGGATGATGTTCGCATCAGTAATCCAGCGGTGAACCCAGAGTTGTTGGACGAACTGGGCAAGAAGTTTACCGAGTACAATTATGACTTCCGAAAGCTTGTGCGGGATATCTGTACGTCTCGTACGTATCAGCTCTCAACAAAGACCAATGAAACGAACGCGTCGGATCACCGCAATTTCGCTCACTCCGAGCTGCGTCGAATTCGTGCGGAAGTCATGCTTGACTGTATCAGCATTGTCACGACAACTCAGGACAAGTTCCCTGGGCTTCCAGTGGGTGCACGAGCCGTCCAGATTGCTGACGGTAACACAGCAACCTACTTCCTGACGACATTCGGTCGAGCGAAGCGGGAAACGGTTTGCTCATGCGAAGTCAAAATGGAGCCAAACTTGTCTCAGGCTCTGCATCTGATCAATGGGGACACGACCAACTCAAAGATTCAGCAAGGTGGCTTGATTCCGGTTCGTTTGAAAGAAGGCAAGGCTCCGGCGGACATCATCACTGAGCTGTACCTGCGATGTTTTTCTCGACGACCAACTGAGCAGGAGCTAGCATCTCTGGTCGCTCTGGTGGCCGAGCAGCAAAACTCTCAGGAGTCTTTGGAAGACGTGTTTTGGTCAATGTTGAATTCTCGGGAGTTCCTGTTCAACCACTAGTTTTTACCAAATCCCCGTGATCATCAAAGGCGGAACATTGTTCCGCCTTTGTTTGCTGTCTTCGGGCCGGTTATAGGGATTGATTGTTCTGGTGAATCCCGCTTGCTCAGGATGGGTAAGAAATGTGGTGTGCGGGCTCTGTGAAGTCTTTTGTGATGTGGCAGATTTTGCCGAAACTATGACACTGTCGTAATTCTGCGGCATTGATTTGGTGCATGGGAGTTTGAAACGATGAAGCGATTATCCTCATTGTCGGCTGGCATCACGTTGCTGGCTCTGCACTTTGCCTCCGGCACTGTTGTTGGTCAGGAGAAGATCAACTTCGAGGACCACGTTAAACCGATCCTGCGTGACAAATGCCTTTCCTGTCACAATACCAATAAGAAAAGCTCCGACCTAGACCTGTCGTCGTACTCTTCTCTGATGCAGGGTGGAGCGTCCGGAGCTTCGATTCAGCCGGGCGATTCAGGTGCCAGCTACATGTATAGCCTGATGTCGCATCAGAGCGAACCGTTCATGCCACCGAACGCCGACAAGCTGCCCGATGAGACTTTGGAGATTGTTCGCAAGTGGATCGAAGGCGGCGCTCCGGAAACAGCATCCAGCAAAGTGATGCTTCCAAAGAAGAATAACACAGCGCTGACCGTGGATGTTTCCGCAGGGGCTCGCCCTGAAGGTCCTGCTCCGATGCCGGACGTTCTCAATCTGGAGCCAGTCGTTCACACCGCGGCAACGACCGCCGTGTCAGCAATCGCCACAAACCCATGGTCGAAGCTGGTGGCCGTCGCGGGCCAGAAGCAAGTCGTTCTCTATCACACAGAGACGCTGGAACAACTGGGCGTTTTGCCCTTCCCGGAAGGTCGTCCGCGAGTTCTCAAGTTCAGCCGCAACGGCGGACTTTTGCTGGCGGGTGGTGGTCGAGGTGCTTCGAAGGGTCTCTGTGTTGTATGGGATATCCGCACGGGCGAGCGAGTCATGACGGTCGGCGATGAACTCGACGAAGTTCTGGCTGCCGACATTAGTGCTGATCAGACTCTGGTCGCCTTGGGCGGCCCTCAAAAAGTTGTGCGTGTCTACAGCACGGCCACTGGTGAATTGGCTTACGAATGCAAGAAGCACACGGACTGGATTTATTCTCTTGAGTTCAGCCCGGATGGCGTGCTACTGGCCACTGCCGATCGAAGTGGTGGACTGCTCGTTTGGGAAGCTCAGACGGGCCGTGAATATTTGACGTTGAATGGTCATACGGGAGCCGTCAACTCGGTTTCCTGGCGTATCGATGGAAACGTTTTGGCGTCATCCAGCGAAGATACCACCGTTCGTTTGTGGGAGATGGAAAACGGCGGTCAGATCAAGTCATGGGCGGCTCATGCTGGCGGAGCATTCTCTGTCGAGTACTGCCGCGACGGACGTTTGGCGACATCGGGTCGCGATCGGATCGCCAAGCTTTGGGACGGTAACGGCGGAGCCCTGCTGAGCTTCGAAGCATTCAACGATCTTGCTCTTGAGGCCACTCATTGCGATGAAACAAACCGAGTTATCGCGGGCGACTACACGGGCGAAGTTCGAGTTTGGAACGCAGCGGACGGGGCTCGAATTGGTCAGTTGAGCACGAATCCCCCGACTCTCGAAGAACGCATCGCACAGGCACCGACTGTCGTTACGGCTGCGACAGAGAAAGTCGCTGCGGCGACTGCAGTTCATCAAGGGGCCGTTGCGACTCAGGCTGAGTTGAAGACTAAGCTTGATGCTGCGAATGTTGCTTATGCAGCGAGCCAGAAGAAGCTGGAAGATCAGAAAGCTCTGGTTGTTGCTGAAGAACAAAAGCTGGTCGCTGAGCAAGCGAAGGAAAAGAATCTGCCAGTCACAATTGCTGCTTTGCAGAAAGCAATTCCGGAACTCAAAGCTGCTACAGAGAAGTCGGCTGCAGCATCAGAAATGATGCAGGCTGACGAAGAACTAAAGAAGGTCGTTGAGCAGTTGAAGGCTCAGGTGGTTGCTCGAGAAACTGAACTCAAGACGACAGAAACCGACTTGGCGACAGCAAAGGCCAACGTGGTCAGTGTTGCAGCCAACATCGAAGTTCAGAAGAAGCAGGTTCCTGTTGATGAAGCTGCAATTGTCACGGCTAAGGGTGTGCTGGATGCAGTCACCGCGGCACACAACACTTCGATCCAGACAACAACGAGTAATGAACAGCTTGTGGCCGCTGCTCAGAGAGAACTGCAGCGAGCAAATGAGTTGGTCCCACGTCTCCAGCATTACATTGCTCTGCGTGATGAACTGAATGCTCTGGATGCAGCAAAGAAAAAGCGAGACGAAGTCCAACTGGCGTCGTTGCAGGTGCAGGCGGCTTTGCAGGAAAAGCAGACCTTGATGGCAACTGCTCAAAAGACGATGCAGGAAGCTCAGGCTGCTGTCACCTCAAGTGACCAGAAGATGAAAGATCTGACGGTTGCGATGACCACCATGGAACAACAAAAGGTGGCCAAGCAGGACGTGATGACCAAGACACAAACAGCGTCGCCAATGGTGAAGGCGGCATTGGAACAGGTCAAAGCCGCTCTGGCTGTCCTGCCTGACAACGCTGAGATCAAGGCGTCGGCCGATGGGCTCGCCGCTACTGCGGAGCGTCAGGACAAGTCGATCGTTGCGATGACCGAAGAAATAGCCGTGATGGACAAGCAGATGACGGCTTCAAAGGCGGACCTCGATGCCACTGCGAAACTCAACACGGACTCCAAAACAGTAATGCAGACAGCGGACCAGATGATGAAGACTCTGGCTGCGGAAGCTGCTCCAATCGAAGCCCAACTGGCTGCAGCGAATGCAGAACTGGCGACAGCTGAGCAGGCCGTTCAGGCTGCCGCAACTGTCGTCGAGACGCGTCGGCAGGTGCTGCGACCTCAGTTGCAACTGAGTCAGGCCAACTGATTCATTGCAACTTGCCGAAAGATCACCAAGGGCTCTCTGGAGATTACTTCAGAGAGCCCTTTTTTGTTTGCGGCGCCGCGTATTTTCCTCAATAGGAGGGAGTTACTACGATGCGAAAACTATCGCAGAGAGCTGATTTTGTTTGCCCAGCCGTGTGTTTTTGGATGCAGATGCATCAATGATGCACAGATCGAGAAGCGTGACGCCTCAAACATGGCTCCGCTGAGCGACCGCACTTGCCGGGGAATGTCTGAACATCTATTCTCCACGACCCCGGCGCCGTTTACGTCTGATGCCTGCGGTTTGTTGATTGAGTCATGGATTGAGCATACGTGTTTACCGCCGAGCCAGAGGCGACGGCTTCAACGAAGGCCATCTCCTCCGGCTCGGTGGTAGACGATGAAATCAACACGTCCCCGCCAGGTACTGAGATCGCCAGTTATTAAGAGGCAGCAGGCTTCCGGACTGAATTGCAATTGCCTCACGGAGACACGGATGTCCCTGCTTTTGAATGTTATCTTTGCCAGCCATGCTCGCAGCACTCATCACAAGTTGGCCCTCGACGCGCTAAGGCATCTGCAGGGTGATGAAGCGGCTCAATGGACCGATCTCATTATCAGCGAGCATGCGGCGTATCTGGAGGGAGCCAAAGCTCCGGACGATGACTTCAAAGACTTCAAGAACCATGTTCTGCATGTGCAGGAGAACTTCTGGGGCGGAGCAGTATCCTCAGCCGAGCACTGGTATGGCCAGTTCATTGATCATCTTCGTTCGGCAGAATGGAAAGATGCAGCTTATGCCGCGGGAGTGCTCAGTCACTACTACAGCGATCCTCAGATGCCATTTCACACCGGTCAGACTGAAGCAGAAGGTGCGGTTCATCGAGCAGCAGAGTGGAGTGTCACGAAGAGTTACGAAAAGCTTCGAACACTTCTCGAGCAGGAGCTCGGGGGATATCCGCGAGTCAGCATGTCTGCAGCGGAGAATTGGCTTGAGGAAATGGTTAAGTCCGGCGCGGTCATGGCGAATCAATATTATGACCTGCTGATCGATCACTATAACCTTGCCGTCGGAGTCAAGGATCCGCCTGCCGGGCTTGATCGAGTCGCACAAGAAGCGGTTGCGCGGTGTCTTGGTCATGCCACCATAGGCTTCGCAAGGATCCTTGAGCGGGCCTTCGAAGAATCCTCCGTTCGTGCCCCCGAGGTCACGCTGACAATGAAGGCCGTTCTGGCCACGATCAATGTACCGATTCGGACAGTAGTTAATCGCCTTGCCGATGCGAAAGACAGAAAGATCGTAGAAGCGATTTATCAGGAGGTTCAGGAAACCGGAAAGGCCGTTCATTCGCTGCCGGAAAGCGAGAAGCTGGTTCGTCAGTTCCACGCGGCGGAGGTTCGCAAAGTTTCAATGATGGTGCTGAATGCCGAACCTGCTCGGCCTGCGGGACAGAGATTCGGGAAGCCGTTACAGGACCAGAAAACGGTGCCCCCGAAAATTGCTCAGGCACCGATCGCCAAGCCTCCGGCCGCAATGGAATCCTTGCCCAAGACGGCAGCAATGCCCGTGCCTTCGGTAACTCCTGCGACAACGCCGGCACCCACACTGTTGGAAGCCACAAAGCCGGAACCAGTCTCATCGGTTGTAAGCAAGATTGCAAAATCTCCGGCAGAGGTAATCGTAGCCCCACAGCCCGCTATGGTTCACCCGGCTGTGACGCAGCCTGCCGTGGCTCAGCCTGCTGCCGTTCAGCGGGCGATCGCCGCATCTCACCGATCAACCGCGATGCGATATTATCTCAAGTCAGAAGCTCCGATCGTTGATGCGCCTTCGATTGGGCCGAAGACGGCTTCACGATTCAACGCGATCGGAATGATAACGGTCGACGAGTTCTTAAACGCGGATCCGGAGATTACTGCCAGCAAGCTGGCGGTTCGCCATATAACGCCGGATGTGATTCGCGAATGGCAGGCTCAGTCAAGGCTGATGGTCGAAGTTCCGGGACTGCGTGGGCACGATGCTCAGTTGCTGGTGGCTGCCAACGTAGAAACCTCCGACCAGCTTCGCGACAGTAATGCCGCGGGACTTCTGGACGCAGTCACAGCCGTCACAATGACGGCGCTTGGCAAGAGCATTCTGCGTGATGGATCAGCCCCGGATCTGGACGAAGTCAAATCGTGGATCGCTGCAGCTCAATTGTCTCCGCTTGAACCTTCACACCCGGTTGCTGGTGAACTGATGACGTAATTCTCCGGTCTCGGCAGTGATGCCTGAGTTTTCCGGGGCAAATGCATGACATCACTGTAGAACGCGGTAAGATGCACCGCGTAGTACTGAGTACTCTGCATGAATGGACAAATCGAGCGATTCCTCAACAATGCCGATGCCAGTGGGCTGCTGGCTGCAGAAGAGATCACTGAGTTCATCGAGTCTTTGCCGGCCGATCGTCGTCCACAGGACGGTGAACAACTCGCACGGGAACTTGTGCGGCAGAACAAGTTGACGAAGTATCAGGCCGAGCAGATCTATGCCGGCAAAACGAAGCTGCTCGTCCTCGGCAATTATGTGGTTCTGGATAAGCTCGGTCAGGGCGGGATGGGAGTTGTTCTGAGGGCAGAGCACCGGCGGCTCAAACGTCTGGTGGCTCTGAAAGTCATGTCGCCGTCTGTGGTGAAGACACCGGACGCACTCCGACGATTCCTGAGGGAAGTTGAAGCCGCCGCCAAACTACGTCATCCCAATGTCGTGGCAACCGATGATGCCAATGAAGCGCGCGGAACGCATTTTCTGGTCATGGAGTATGTCGAAGGCAGCGACCTCTCTGTGCTCGTAAAGAAGTCCGGCCCGATGTCTGTTGAACAGGCGCTGCAGTGTATCGTTCAGGCGGCGCGGGGACTGGAGTATGCTCATGCTCAGGGTGTAGTTCATCGCGACATCAAGCCTGCCAACCTGCTGTTGGATTCGAACAGGAAGATCAAGATTCTTGATATGGGGCTGGCTCGCATTGAAGGAGCCACCGACGGCCAGGCAGAACTGACCAGCACCGGAGCGGTAATGGGGACAGTGGACTACATGGCCCCGGAGCAGGCCATCAGTACTCGCCGTGCGGACGCTCGCAGTGATATCTACAGTCTCGGTATTTCCCTGTGGTATCTGCTGACCGGAAAGTGCGCCTACGACGGTGATTCTCTGATGGCCAAACTGCTGGCTCACAGAGACGCTCCGATTCCCTCACTCCATAAGTTTAATGAGGCGATCCCTCCGGCTGTGGATGAGGTGTTTCGAAAAATGGTTGCCAAGCAACCCACGGATCGCCACCGATCGATGGCCGAAGTCGTGCGGGATCTTGAAGCTTGCCAAAGTGGATCGTTTTCGTCGTCCGGTGTTTCCATGCCAGCGATGCCCGCGGATTCGGGATTGAATTCTTTCCTGAACAACCTGGCCTCTGGCACTGCAAAACCTGCCGCAACGTTGATGCCAAAAGGCGAAGCAAATCCCATCACAGTCACTCCTGCGGCTGAAGCGACTGTCCTGGACGGGAACCTCGGAGTATCCACTGATTCATTAACGTCGCAGAACTCTCGAGCTGCACTCAAGAAGATAAACAGTAAACACGCGGTTGAACCTGAATCTCCGCCAGCATTGCCGTGGTTTCGAAATCTTTATGTTCTGGGATCAGCTGGAATCGCAGCTCTGGTCGTTGTCGCGAGCCTGCTTGCTCTGCGACCAGTGGCCCCCGGAACACTGAGAACCGAGATGCTGGATTCGATGGTCGAACTGAGTCTCAAGGGCACTCCTCATCGCTTCGCCGCTACAGATTCGCAACCCTTGTCGTTGGCTCCAGGTGAGACGAGTTTTGTGGTCAAGCGTGGCAATCTGGAGTTCGAAATCTCCAACGTGCTCATCATGAGCAATGCCGAGACCGTCCTTCGCGCGGAGTCGATCGAAAACTACCTGACTATCAAAGCCAATGATGAAATCGTCGCGGAGAAACTATTGCCGGCTGATTCTTCCGCTTCAACAGCGAAAAACATGACCAGTTCTTCGGCATCGCCCCCCGAAACAGTCGCGGCCGCAGAGGGAGGATTCGCCTTAAGAATAGTTCCCGAGAGCTATGTCGAAATTCCCACGCTCCGACGGGAAAGCTCAACGCCCATGACCATCGAAATGTGGGTGCAAGCTCCAAGGCTTCGTGGTGTGTTATTCAGCATGGAAGGAAAGCCTGGTGTTCAGTTTAGCTGCGAGCGGGGGCTTGATAGCACGGGTTACTTTGACGTTCTCGAACGAAAACGAGACGGACACTCAGCTGTGCACATTCCTCTGAAATGGCCGAATCGCAAACGGCATCTTGCTATGGTCTGGGATACCGACAAGTCTGTGTTGTTTGTGGACGGTAAGTCAGTCGCCAGTGGTGAAGTAATCCCGGCGGAAGAAGCCGCAGAGATACCGCCCGGGAACTCATCGGTCACCATGATCGGTTCACAGATATATGGAGACAACAGAGGATATCACTGTAGCGGCGGAACCTTCTACGGGCTTCGAGTGTCCAGCACGGCTCGATATCAGCAGGATTTTGTCCCGTCGGAATCATTCACGACGGATGATAAGACCATCGCACTGTATGCCTTTGATGAAGGTGACGGACAGACGCTGAAGGACTCATCCGGCAATAATCATCATGGAACAATTGTGGGGGCTCAATGGGTAGCCGCCAACGAGTCCGTGCTCACAAAGGAAGCTGCCGACGTCAAGCTCGGAGATCCCTCCGTTGTGGACCTGTTGTCTCTGATTAACCCGGCGGCTGACGCGTGGCTTGGCGAATGTCGCAAAGAAGGTGAATCGCTGCTGGTGGGGAGCGAGAAAGGTTCGTCGCGTATTCAGATCAATCACAAGGTGCCGGAGGAATATGTGCTTGTTGCTGAGATTGAAAAAATCTCTGGCAAGGATGGGATCCAGTTCGGGCTTGTGATCGGTGGACATCCTGTAAGTTTTGTCATCGATTGTTTTCCATCCTGCATTACCGGATTAGGGCTCGTTGGAGAAACGGTGGCGGACGACAATCTGACCACTTCACTTGGGCGCCGTCTGGTCAACGGCCAGCGTCACACGATCGTGATGCATGTAAAAAAGGATGGAGTGCTGGCAAGTCTTGACGGAGCATACCTGCTGGAATGGAACGGGGACCCTGCCGATCTCGCGCTGCCGAATTATGAGGCGCCTCTCAACGCATCACAGCTTTGGATTGGGACATCATTCGTGCCTGTTCGATTCCATTCGCTCCGGATGAAATCATTGCGTGACGCTGTCGATTCGGCCCCGTCTGATGAGTCACCATGGCCTTATGATCCGGCTGATGGAGTCGAGTATGTCTGGAGCAATCCAGAGAATGCGGGGCCAATCATTAATACTTCTTTCTATGACGAGCATCCTGAAGTCTCGCCGGACGGCCTGAGTTTTTGGCTGTCTGGTGGCGGTGATTTATGGTCAAGTCATCGCAACTCTGTGCAGGACCCTTTTGGCCCGCGGGTTAATGCGGGGGCTCAGATCAATAATGGCGGTTCGTGGGATTCTGAGCCGAGCCTCACTGCCGATGGATTGCATGTGTTCTTCTGCTCCGATCGTGAGACTAACAACAAGGACATGAATCTCTGGTCATGCTCCAGAAACAGCGTCAATGATCCGTGGTCACCTGCCGTCAGGCTGAACTCCGAGGTCAACTCATCAGCGTGGGATTTATGCCCAGCGGTTTCCGGCGACGGCAAGACGCTGTTCTTCTCATCCAATCGCGCAGGAGGAAAAGGTCAAAGCGACATCTGGATGGCATCACGCTCAAGCACGTCTGATGAATTCACAAACGTGACCAACCTCAGTGCGAAGATCAATTCTCCTCGCTCCGAACTCGGCCCGTTTCTGTCGAGCGATGGATTGACTTTGATGTTGTCGTCTGTGCCGCGTGGAGGCCGTAATCAGCATGATCTTTTCTTTGCGACACGTTCAGCGGTCGACGCCCCTTTTGAAAGGGCCGTTAGGATCGGGGGTGGCATCAATACCGTCAGCAACGAGTTTGGCCCGTGTCTGGCAGAATCCGGCACCGCCCTGTATTTCTACTCGGACCGCCCTGGTGGCCTCGGCTACGCCGATATTTGGGTGACACGGCGAGTGCCCAAAGACTCTCGGTAGGTATCTGCGAAAGCATAGTCGCCTTGAAAGCGGAGCGTCAGTTGACGCAAATGCCTGCAGAATGCGCAGATCGTATCGTGGCGTATTTCGTCGTTGTGGTCGCTAAAACCCGTGCGGATCTGCTCTGCCGAGGCCGAGCGTTCCGGGAATTCATGCCGACTATTCCGAGTCTTACTCGTGCAAGTTGTTGCTTCAGAATGGTTTACGCAAATTCTCTGCAGGAGCAGGCTTGCCCGGGACGACTGGACTTTTCTCCCTGCAGCCCGTAGTATGCTGCGTTTTCCGCGAATCCTGGCTTAGAGGTGATGACAAGTTGTCGTTGCAGCAGGACGCATGGCCCTTTTCAAGCGGCAGCAAAAATCAGGTTTTCCTGAAGGATGCCCGCGTCAGGTGGTTTTCAGAATGGTCGATCGTAACCTTTTGAGGGAATTTAATGTCGAAGAGGCGGAACTGGATGCGATGATTGCCGCGTCGTTCCCCGACTTTGCTGAAGCAGACATTTATCAAGAACAGGCTCAGACCTACGACCTGAACCAGATCCTGACCGGGACAATTGTTCGCGTTGACAATGAAGAAGTCGTTGTTGACATCGGGTACAAGAGCGAAGGTGTTGTCCAGCGCGACGAGTGGGACGATGCAGACGAACAGCCACAAGTTGGCGAGCGCATCGAAGTTCTGCTGGAAGAATTCGAAGACTCAATCGGCCTGATTGTTCTCTCCAAGCGAAAAGCCGACCGCGTTCGCGAGTGGGAAAAGATCATCAGCACTCACAAAGAGGGCGATGTTGTCAAAGGCCAGGTCATCCGCAAGATCAAGGGTGGTCTGCTTATCAATATTGGCGTCAACGTGTTTTTGCCAGCCAGCCAGGTCGACATTCGACGGCCTAACGACATTGCAGAATACATCGGACACGAAATTGAGTGCATGATTCTGAAGATCGACGAAGCTCGCAGAAACATCGTTGTTTCTCGCCGCCGTCTGATCGAAGAAGAACGCGAAAAGATGAAGAAGACGCTGCTCTCCAATCTTCAGATTGGTCAGCTGCGAAAGGGTACCGTCAAGAATATCGCCGACTTCGGAGCCTTCGTGGATCTGGGCGGTATCGACGGCCTGCTGCACATCACCGATATGAGCTGGGGTCGTATCAGTCATCCAACAGAGATGGTGAAGATCGACGACGAAATCGAAGTGATGGTTCTGAACATCGACTACGACAAAGAGAAGATTGCTCTGGGTCTGAAGCAGAAGTCTGCCAGCCCATGGGCGAACATCGGGACCAAGTACCCGGTCAACTCTCGCGTCAACGGCGAAGTGGTCAACGTACTGTCTTACGGTGCTTTCGTGAAGCTGGAAGACGGCATCGAAGGTCTCGTTCACATCAGCGAAATGTCCTGGACACGTCGCGTCAATCACCCAAGCGAACTCGTAGCGATCGGCGACAAAGTCGACGTTATGGTTCTGGGGATCAACGAAGACAAGCAGGAAATTTCTCTGGGCATGAAGCAGACTCAGCCCAATCCATGGGACGAAGTGGCTTCCAAGTACCCACCAGGAACCATCGTCAAAGGTACGGTTCGCAACCTCACCAACTACGGTGCGTTTGTTGAACTTCAGGAAGGCGTCGACGGCCTGCTGCACATCAGCGACATGTCATGGACTCGCAAGGTGTCACATGCCAACGAAATCCTGAAGAAGGGCGATCCAATCGAGTGCCAGATCCTGAGCGTCGACGAAGATCGTCGCCGTATCGCTCTTGGCCTGAAGCAGCTCGCAGAAGATCCATGGGAAACACGGATTCCAGAAAAGTACGCCCCTGGCAAGACTGTCACGGGCAAGGTTACGAAGATCACCAACTTTGGTGTCTTCGTTCAACTGGAAGACGACCTCGAAGGCCTGCTGCACGTCTCCGAACTGGCCGACCACAAGGTCGAACATCCCGAGAACATGGTTCAGGTTGGACAGGATCTGGAAGTTCGCATCCTGCGTGTTGACACTGGCGAGCGTAAGATTGGTCTTAGCCGCAAGTCAGAATCAAAGGAAGCAGAAGCCACATCCGCTACGACAGAAGGCGATGCTTCAGCTTCGGCCGCAGCACCAGCTCAGGCCAAGCCTCGTGAAGAACTGAAGGGTGGTACCGGTTCCGGTGCTGGTCCGCTGTTCTCACTCGGTGGCAGCGAAGAGTAATTCGATCTGAAGATTTGAATTCCCGGTGAACCTCGTTCACCGGGTTTCAGTCTTCACTGCAGATAATCCAGAAAGCCCCTCGGTTTAACGCCGAGGGGCTTTTTTCATGGATGAATCGCTTTGTCGCAATCCTTTCCGTGTCGCACACTTCACTCTCTGCAGACTTGTGATGTCTGCAAATTGTCCCAAATGGCTCTTCACGACTCCATCAGCGTCAGCGGAGTCGTCCGGCACAGCACGCGACGCGAACAACGTTGCGCCGAATATGACTCGCGATCAGTCTTCGGTCATCCGAAGACTCGAGACAATGGCTCCGCTATACTGCTACTGCACACATGGTCGAGGTAGAGATTCGCGATTGGTTTGAGCAATGAATGAGTACATGCCATCTGGCAAGAATCGTAAGGTGATCCGCAAGGCAGCAGCCGTTCTAGCGGTAGCGTTTATCACTTACCTTGTTCTTTTCGCAATCGCTGTTCGAGAAGGCAATGCCATGTATGATTTCGACTCGCCAGATAAGCGAGGGAGTTTTCAGTTTTACTGGTTCTCTGATGAGCCGGTGCTCAATCGTGCTGGCTGCAGGTTGTTTCAACCAGTCTTGCTGATCCTGCTGAAGAGTCGCCCTTACTCGTCATTTCAGACGGAGCAGGATCGCATCTCCTGGTGTGAGCAGGGAAACAACATTGTGATGGACGATCTTGCCGCGGTAGGAATTCACAACGAATGATTCCTCCGCCGCGACATGGCAAACGAACGGTTCTTCGCGAAATCAGACTGACCTGACAGGGCCATCGACATTCAGCACGATCTTGCCGGTTAATGTATTGGCTCCCTGCAGAGTATTCTCTTCCTGCAGCCGATGAGCGGCAGCGGCTTGTGAGAGCGGGAAGCGAGCACCAATCTTTGGTCGCCAGGTTCCGGCGGCCAGCATGCGATTGAGATCTATGGCCGCATCGCGCTGCTCATCCGGTGTCGCATTAAACATCGCAAACCCGATCGCACGCAGATCACGAGTGTAGAACTGCCCGAGCGGAATGACGGGGCGAGCATCGCGGCCGGCCATAAAGATCAGGCGACCTCGCAGTGCCATCAGCGGCAGGCTTTGTTCAGGCGTGGGAACTCGATGTGTTTCGAACCAGAGATTGATCTGTCCTGTCGTCTTCAGGATCTCTGCCAGTCGCAGATCGACATCTTCCGTACGGTACTCGATCACATAGTCTGCTCCGTGCTCACGACAGTCGGCCGCTTTCGCAGGAGAACCAGCCGAGGTGATCACTGTCGCCCCGGCGGCTTTGGCAAGCTGAACAACTGCCGAGCCGACACCACCACTTCCTCCATTCACAAAAACAACTTCGCCAGCCTTCAGGCTGCCGTGGAAGAACAAACCCAGATGAGCCGTGATCCCAACCATCGCACCGGCTGCGGCGGCTTCAAACGAAACTCCATCGGGGATTGGATACAGCCATTTTTCTTCGATTGTACACAATTCGGCAAAGGAGCCCTGACGGCCAGCAAGTCCCTGATTACTGCCCCAGACACGATCGCCAACTTTAAATCGAGCACACTCCGGACCGACAGCTTCAACGATGCCAGCAAGATCACTGCCGACGATGTAAGGATCCGGAAGAGTCGCCTTCACGCTGCCTGACCGGATGTAAGTGTCAATCGGATTGACAGCGACGGACTGAGTTCTCACCAGAACCTGACTTCCCGTCGCCACCGGGGCGGGGAGTTCAGCGTATTGAATGCAGTCCGGACTGCCGACGGTCTTTAGAAACGCAGCTTTCATGGAACAAGTTCTTTCAGACGGATTGTTTTGATCGCGTGAATTCTACATGCTGGCCAACTGAGGTCAGGCGGTTCACGATCGGCACAAAAAGTTGGCATTCTCGGGATCAGTTTACAGCGGCTGGCAGCGGCCGGAAAGTTTCACCCCTGAGGCCAGTTCGCAGAACACGGGCTGTGTTGCGGAGTTCACCTTGACCATCGCCAGGCCAACGATCGACTGGGCATTTCCTTGAACCGCGGATGTCACCGTTCCGACCACGGCGTTGTCAGCGGTCAATAATGAACGGCCGATGACTTCCTGTCGCGAACAATCTCCGGATAACTCGATCACCCGAAGCGCTCGATTGACGTGCCCCATTGCGTCGAGACGAGCGATCGGTTCCTGCCCGAGATAACAGCCCTTGGTATACGAAACCGCGATGCTGTTACGTTCTGCTTCCGGAGCCAGATTCTCGTTCGACATGTCCTGACCGATCACTGGAAAACGCTCACGGATCCGCAGTGATTCCAGCTCTTCCGAACCCACTTCCGCGTCGGAACTGATTGAAAGGTTCCGGCGGGAGTTTGAAATCTGTTCAGCAGAACCAGCAATGGCAATCAGTCGCTCAGACGCCCACGTGACCCGTAGAAATGTGGAGTTGCACATTGACTCCGCTGATTCATTGAGTTGTCCACACAGAGTGTCCTGAGTGTTTTCCGCTGCACCATGAAAAGGCGGCAGAGCCAACAGTTCCGGCGTTTCCCTGAATACCACAACGTGATTGTCTGTCGAAAAGTCCGTGACAGTGACGTCTTCGGTAATCACATATTTGCTGAGATGTTTGGCCAACGCAGCCGCATCTCCCGGCAACATCCAGATTTCATGAAACGAATCGAAAGCGAGTACATAGCCATGAGCCAGAATGCGAGCCTTCACATCGGTGAAGAAAGCTTCGCAGGCCGTTCCTGCTGTTAACGTTTTGATATTGTTCGTGCAGAAATTATGCAGAAACTTCGCGCGGTCTTTTCCCGTAACTCTGAGTCGGGAAAAATCTGGTTCTGAAGCATCAGGCATCGTTGTGGAGGTTTCGCTCTGAAAATTGACAGACGAGGAATTGGCAGGCTGCCGCCTTGCATTGACGCCAAAGAAGGGCATCGCCGGACGAAATGCAGGACGGTGATCGTTACTGAACTTTAATCCCGTTCAAACGCAATGTCCAAGAGGACGTCGCAGCAGGCTGTGCAGCGATCGTCATCCACGACAGTAATGGAAAAAAACCTGCGCAGTAAGGCATGAGGTCGAAATGGAACACGACTGGCCTGGTTCGGCGTGCGCAAGCCATCAATGCTGCGAACAGCCTCACTCTAATTGCGTTGGATCCGCGGTTCCCAGAACTTGCCGAAGGATCATCGGGCCGAGCACCATGACATGCAGCACGATCGCAACGATTGCCCCGACAATCGCTGCCGCAAGCCCGAAGGCTCCCAGAACGGCACATGACAACAGTCCGACGACAAAAACGACACCGGCGATTGTGAACATGCCGCCACGAGACGCGATGAATCGTTGTAAGCCAGAAGCCTGCTGTTGATAGCGAGCGTAATAATCCGAGATTCGCTCCTGGGTATCGTCCCATGCAAACTCACTGATCGGAAATACTTCTTCACATTCGCTGCAATAGGTTGAATGCATTTTCGAAAGCGGATCGGCCAGGGATTGAAACTCCGGCCCATCGATTGTGGTGACTCCGCCGCATTGCGAATGAACATAGTCACGAGAACTCTGGGGTTTTCGCAGACGTGGTCGTGTTCGTGCAGACCGACGCTCCGGTGCCTCCGCTGGTCGATTTTTGGGCTCCGGTCGGCGAGCTTCCTGACCTCCCGGCGGTCGCTGACTGCGTAACTCTGGCCTTCGAGCAGGCTTCGGCTCTTCATACACCTCTGCCACTTCGACAATTTCTTCCGCCGGAACCGCGACGACTCCCTGACATGCCGGACAACGGATCTTCTTCCCGGCGACATGATCGCCCACTCGCAGATTTTTCTGGCAGTGAGGGCAAGCGACTTCAATGGGCATAGCCACAAATCTTGATAGAAGAAAGTGATGAACGAAGATCTGCCAGAGGCTAGTCAGAACAGAATAAATGGACGAACAACGTAGTCGAACAACTTAATGGCTTGGGGATTTCAATCGCAGCAGCATAGGCCGGAACTCGACTCACTTCCAGACAGTTCGGTTTTCAGCAATCACCTGTCAGTTCCGCAGAATAGACAGGTGTCGTCTCTCTGGCAGTCATTGGCTAAGATGTTACGAAATCCCGTCTAATGTGTGTTTGACTGGAAGAGGTTAGGATTTGCTCTGGCCACAATTTCACGGGTACAGAAAGAACCGCAAGCTATGAAGAAAACAATCACCCACGATGAACGGATCGCGAAACTCACGTTCACGGGGGTCTATCCTTACTTGCTGGCAAAGGTTGAGAAAAAGGATCGCACCAAAGCAGAGCTGCACGAGGTGATTCGATGGCTCACTGGGTATACCGAGAAAACTCTTGAGAAGCACATCAAGAAAGAAATCTCATTTGCTGATTTCTTCGCTCATGCCAAATTGAACCCCAATGCTCGCCTGATCACAGGGACGATCTGCGGTTATCGAGTTGAGGAGATTGAGAACCCACTCTCTCAGCAGGTTCGATATCTCGACAAGCTCGTCGA
>Ga0255095_1000264_pt1 | contig 28995 bp, 30 predicted proteins | sample Colum_Law_RepC_8_2_FD_188435 | JGI IMG/M metagenome (GOLD analysis project Ga0255095, IMG submission 188435) | Freshwater microbial communities from Columbia River, Oregon, United States - Colum_Law_RepC_8d | ecosystem: Environmental > Aquatic > Freshwater > River | place: USA: Oregon...
GCCGGTGTGACCGATCAAATTGTCTACCTCGAAGAAGGCGATGTGGTGGACCTGCAGCGTGGCCAGTACTGGATAGAGGATCGGCTCGGTCGGCGTGTGGAACGTGTCGTGCGCACCGTACAAGCCTACACTGGTGCTGCAGAGTTGGGTCCTTATCGCCATTACATGCAAAAGGAAATCTTTGAGCAACCGCGTGCGTTGGCCGACACCCTCGAAGGCGTTGAAGGCATTGTGGCTGACTTGTTTGATCATCCCATGGCGGGCCCCCAGGCCTTGAGCGCCGAGCAGGTGTTGTCAGAGATTGACCGCGTGCTGATTCTGGCTTGCGGGACCAGCTATTACAGCGGCTGCACCGCCAAATACTGGATGGAGTCGGTGGCACAGGTACCCACCCAGGTGGAAATTGCCAGCGAATACCGCTACCGTGACTCCGTGCCAGACCCTCGCACCTTGGTCGTCACCATTACCCAATCGGGAGAAACCGCAGACACCCTGGCCGCGTTACGCCATGCGCAATCGCTGGGCATGCGCCACACGCTCACGATTTGTAACGTCGCCACCTCGGCCATGGTGCGCGAGTGCGCATTGGGCTACATCACGCGTGCCGGTGTAGAAATTGGCGTGGCCTCCACCAAGGCCTTCACCACCCAACTGGCAGGACTGTTTTTGTTGACCTTGGTGCTGGCCAAGGTGAAGGGGCGCTTGAGCGCGCAGGAGGAGGCGCGACACCTCAAGGCGATGCGCCACCTCCCCGCGGCCTTGCAAAGCGTGCTGGCCCTGGAGCCGCAAGTGATGGCCTGGGCCCAGGACTTCACCAACAAAGACCACGCGCTCTTTCTAGGACGCGGGCCGCACTACCCCATTGCGTTGGAAGGTGCTCTCAAGCTCAAGGAAATCAGCTACATCCACGCCGAGGCGTACCCGGCTGGCGAACTCAAGCACGGCCCCTTGGCCCTGGTGACCAGCGCCATGCCGGTGGTGACCGTGGCCCCCAATGATGCACTGCTTGAAAAACTCAAGAGCAACTTGCAGGAAGTGCGCGCGCGTGGCGGCGTGCTCTATGTGCTGGCTGATGCTGACTCTCACATCGAGTCCGCCGAGGGCTTGCATGTGATCCGCATGCCCGAGCACTATGGCGAGTTGTCACCGCTGTTGCATGTGGTGCCGTTGCAGTTGCTGGCGTATCACACGGCGTGTGGGAGGGGCACGGATGTGGACAAACCCAGGAACTTGGCGAAGTCGGTGACGGTGGAGTAGGCTAGCTTTCAGGTTTTATTTGACTATTTGTAATCGATCGATTACGATGGATGGGTGAGCTATAAGATCAAATTGCTACCTCAGTTTTCGGACTGGCTAAAAAGCTTGAAAGACGGCACGACACGCCAACGGCTGATCAAGCGATTGCGCAAAGCCAGTCTTGGTAATTTGGGAGATGTTGAGCCTGTTGGCGATGGCGTGTTTGAAATGCGCGAACACTTTGGTTCAGGTTGGCGCATGTACTTCGTCGTGCGAGGTCAAACGCTTGTCATTATGCTCGGTGGTGGCGACAAATCCACTCAGCAATCTGACATTCTGAAGGCCATTGCACAGACAAAATTATTGGAGGATTGACGCATGTCTAAAAAAGTCAAAGTATCCGAACTTGCCGAGTTTGATGCAGCTGAATATCTCAACAGCGAGGAGGACATTGCGGCTTACCTCACCACGGTCATTGAAGAAAATGACTCCTCTCTACTGGCCGCAGCTCTTGGCGATATTGCGCGTGCAAGGGGTATGACGCAAGTTGCGAAAGATTCTGGAATTACTCGAGAAGCTCTTTACAAAGCCCTGCGCCCAGGCAGTGAGCCCAGATTTGAAACAGTGAGCCGAGTTTGTGCCGCGTTAGGAGTGAAACTTGTTGCGCAGCCAAGCCAAGTGAACGCTTAATGATTTGTGTCAATGATCTCTATGGGTAAGAGATCTTTCACAATTCTTCCACACTCACTTGTAAAACCATTCCGGGGCGATTGAGAAGGCAACAAGCTCCTCACTTGGTTGCCTCGCCCCCCTCCACAATCACGTTCTCCACAATTCCACCGCCATTGCGACGGTGTGAAGCCGCGGCGGTGTATTCGGGCGACTGAAAGCACGCCACTGCAGCTTCCATGGTGGGGAACTCCAACACCACAAAACGCTGGAAGGTTTCAGGCCCTTCCATGATTTGGTATTTGCCCCCACGCGCCAGTACCTTGGCGTTGTACTTGGCGATGATGCCAGGCACCTGGTCGGTGTAGCGCTTGTAGGCCACCGGGTCGTTGATGATGCAGCGCGAAATCCAGTAAGCCGCCATGAAATACTCCTGTGTAGAACTTGTTGCCGCGGGGCGCCACGAGTTGGCGGCGGTTGTGGTGGTCGCGATGGCCCACTACTTCGCGTGGGCGCCTTCATCGGTGTAGGCTGGCACGCGCCCCATGCGCACCGCTTCCTCCCAGGCGAAATTCAACTCCACCTTGATGCCATTGATGGGCTCGCGCATGAACAGTTGATACAGGTGGGAGTTGTGCGCCTTGCGCTCACTGAACTCCACCCCGCGTCGTGTGAGTCGCTCGACAAATTCGGCCATGCCATCGCAATTGAGGCACAGGTGATCAATCCGTCCTGAACCCAGGGCGCCTGCTGCCGAGTAATCCATCCCGGCCTGATCCGACGGTGTTTTGAGATACGTGTCCTGGTGTGTGGAGTGGCGTGCCTTGCCGATGTGAATGACATCTTGTTCGCCGATGTAAAGCCAGTACACCGGAAAGCCAAAATCAGGATGATCGCCGCTGCGAAAACCCAGGTTGTCACAAAACCAGTCGCGCGTGCCCTCGGGGTCATGCGTCAGGATGAGCACATGCTCAAGAAATCTCAGGCCCATATCGTGTCCTTGGTGTCGGGTCATTAAACCTAAACCTCCAAGTATGCAACCCGACCTGGCCAGTCTGATCAGGGCTTTCACCAATCGGAGGGTGTCCTGTCGTGCACCAAGCGGTGGGCAGTCGCACACGCGATTCACCGCCAGCAACTGATCGAACAGAATGGCGCACATCACTGGAGGCTTTCCGCATGAAACAGACTGTTGGTCTTGTGGGATTGGGCATCATGGGTGGCGCCTATGCGCGCAACCTCCTGAGCAAAGGGTTTGAGGTTGTGGGCTTTGACGTGGATGCCGATCGGCGTCGGGCGCTGGAGGCGCTGGGCCTGAGGGCTGCCACATCGCCTTGTGATGTGGCCCGCCAGTGCGAGTGTGTCGTGACGTCTTTACCCTCGCCGGCGGCATTTCATGCGGTCATGACCGGGCCCAACGGTTTGGTGGAGGCGGGACGTGATGTGGTGGTGGCGGATACGTCCACGTTGGCCCTGACCGACAAGGAGCAAGCGCACCAGGCCCTGGCGGCGGCGGGGGTGACTCTGCTGGATTGCCCGGTCAGCGGTACCGGTGCTCAAGCGGCCAAGGCCGATCTGGTGTTTTTTGCCAGCGGCGAGAAAGCAGCCTACGAGCGCTTGCGTCCTGCCTTGCTGGCCATGGGGCGTGTGGCCCACCACCTGGGCGCATTTGGCAATGGCAGCCGGATGAAGTACGTGGCCAATTTGCTGGTGGCCATTCACAACGTGTCCACTGCTGAGGCCATGGCCTTTGGCATGAAGGCGGGCATAGCCCCAGAAACGATTTACGACGTGCTGTGCGGCAGCGCCGCCACCTCGCGCATCCTCGAGGTTCGGGGTCCGATGATGGTGCGAAACAGTTATGACGACAACGTCTCGGCCACGTTCCTGACCATGGCCAAGGATTTGTCAGTGATCGGCCAGTATGCGCAAAGCATTGACTGCCCTACGCCCTTGTTCTCGCTGGCCTCCAACATACATGCGGCTGCTGTGGCCCAGGGGATGGAAATGTCGGACACCGCGGCTGTGTGCGCCGTGATGGAGCGACTGGCCGGTGTGGATCGCAGCCAGGTGCCACCACCGTCGCACAGCTGACGCAGCTGTCAGACCCCATCAAAGAGCTTCGCGACCCTAAAGTGGGTCGTTACGCCGGCGGCTATGAGGCATTTCACCGCAACTTGCAGGATCGCCGATTAGCCGACAGAATGCGCAACAAACAACAGGAGCCTGTGATGCAGCGTCGCACCTTGGTCAGTGCCGTGGCCGCCTTGGGGATAGCCCCGCGGGTGTGGGGTCAGAAATACCCCGCCGGACCTTCCACCGTGGTGTTGCCGTTGCAGGCCGGCAGCGCCTCGGATGTGGCGGTACGGCACATGGCTGAGCGTTTGTCGCAGAAATTCGGGCAGGGCTTTGCGGTGGAGAACGTCGCAGCTGCTGCCGGCTTGGTGGGACTCGATCGACTCAGCCGCGCACGTACGGATGGCTCGGTGGTGGCGGCGCTCAACAACAGCATCATGACCATCCTGCCGCACCTGCAGGCGCGCAACATGAAGGTCGATCCGCTCAAGGACTTTGTGCCCTTGGCGGGCATCGCCAATATTCCCACTTTTTTTGCCGTGCCCGCGGCCTCGCCCATTCAAACGATCGCCGATCTGGTCCAGCGCGCTCGCAACCCGGCGAACCGGGTGACTTACGCCTCCGGCGGGGTTGGCAGCCCGCAACACCTGGCCAGTGAAATGTTCAAGGCCTTTGCCGGGGTGGATCTGACCCACATCCCCTTTCGTGGTGCCAGTCAGGCCACGCTGGCAGTGGCCAGCGGCGAGGTGGACCTGATGTCCATGGCGCTGTCGTTGGCACAACCCTTTTTGCAGGACGGCAAGGTGCGCTTGATTGGCTATTGCGGGCCGCAACGCCATGCTCAGTTTCGCGACATTCCCACCTTGCAGGAGCAAGGCGTGAAGGGGTATGACTACTCCTCCTGGATAGGCCTGTTTTTTCACAAGGATGTGCCGGCTGAGGTGGGGGCCGTGCTGGCGCGCGAAGCGCAGGCCATTGGCGAGGACCGCGAATTTCAGGTGCAGCTCATACGATCGGGGCTGGAGCCCTGGGCCAAGTCGGCGCAGGAGTTGGGGCGGATTGTTCGAGAGGACTTTGTGCGCTGGAAGAGCATCATCGAGCAAGCCAAGATACAGGCTTGAGCATGACCCAGCCGTTGCGTGTGGCGGGGTACCAAGGCCCTGCCTCCATTCTGAGTGCATCCCTGTCCTCGCTATGTGAGCAGTTGCAGCAGCACGCGGTTGAATTCGAGCCCCTGGAGTGGACGCCCAACGTCACGAGTACGGGCGAATCGGCCGCGAGTCTCTTTGCCTCTGTGGAGGCCGGCGAGCGTCAGCTGTGCTACATGGCATCAGGCTATCTGTCCGCTCGCGTCACAGCGCTGCAAGTGCTGGACCTGCCGTTTTCGGTGACGGACCGCGCGCATGCCTTGACTCTATTGGACGGACACGCGGGCGAACTGCTACGCCAGGCCGTCGAGCAGGACAGTGGCTACAAGGTGCTGGGTTTTTGGGACAACGGGTTTCGTCATCTGAGCAATTCACAACGGCCGCTACGCCATCCGGACGACGTGCAAGGAATGCGTGTGCGAACGCTCGACAGTGCGCTTTACCGCGACAGTTTGAATGCCATGGGATTTCAAGCGATCACCAGTGATGTCAAGGAGCTGGTGCAGTGGGTGCAGACCGGCCATGTGCAGGCCCAGGAAAACCCGCTCACCAACTACCTGGGATTTGAGTTGTGGCGGCATCATCCGCATGTGAGCCTGAGCGGTCATTTTTGGGGTGTGCTGCTGCTGCTGTGCCCGATGCGCTGGTACAGAGACCTCTCAGGCGCTGCGCGGCATCTGCTGGAAGAGGTGGCATGGCAAGCCACTCGCTTACAGCGCGAACTCGCCGCTCAAGAGGATGCCCGAGCCCTCACGCAACTGGCGCAACTGGGAGTGCAAGTGGTGTTGCCGCAGGAGATGGACTTGGCGGCGTTTCGTAGCCGCGTCCATCCGATTCGGCGCAAAATAGAAAGCGAATTACCATCTGCCCTGGCGGACGCTTATTTGCGTACCTGACGCCATCCGCCCTTGTATCAGCACGCCGAGCCCACACAGGCCTTGCTGGCCTTGCCCGATGACCTTCCTTCTGCCTCGGCTGCGTTTGCTGCCTCAAGTGAAGCCCTGCAGGCATGGCATTCGCACATTGAGTAAGTGCTGGGGGCTCGACCACACTAACTGCTGATCCTGGAGGAGGCGGTGCGACAAGGTCGCGATGACATTGATGTAGCCTTCATCTCGCAAGATATCACCGGCTTGTCCACCAAGCACGAGTTGGTGCCCGAAACATGCAACTGCTACGACCTCATGCGGCGTTCAAGAGGTCTGCGCTGGGTGCACATCCAATACGCAGGGGCCGATCGCCGTTACATTTTCATGCAGGCGCTAAGAGGTGATGATGGGGATAAGATCGCTGAGTGTCATGAAGCCACTTTCAAGTTCAGCAAGTGGGCAACTTTTTAGAAAGACAGTGTGAGTCAGTCGCTGCAGTGAATGATCTTTGAGGGTGGTTTTCAACTAGCTTGACAGAAGTCTTTAATCGCGGCCGTGCACTTCAATCCAAGCCGACATGAATGGGTCTGGCCACAAAACGTGGGCAGATTTGGTTAGTCCGCGGTGTCGGAAATCTGGTTCAGATTCTGTTGGAACTTTGTTCCAAATCAATTCTGGAGAGATGTTGTGTTTGCTGCTGGCCTTGTATGCGACGATGCCCGAATAAAAATGAATACTGAATATTGATGCGAAATCGTCCACTATTTCTTGATTTCGAATTTTCGGATATTGGTCTGGCCATAACTGAGAATTCTTAGCCGACAGCACATCCGTGGAATCCTTGGCGTATTCAAGAAAACTTCTTGCCATGTGATCAGAGAATTCTGACATATGACTCGATACAGTATCTTCTATGGCAATCACTCCTTCTGGCTTTAGATATTTCATGGCTGCAGTCAACGTCACAATTTGTTGAAATGATTGGTGTCCGCCATCATCTAGAAATGCATCGAATAGTCCTATTTTTGGCAATATCTCATGCCAAAAATCAAGACTACCCTGATCGCCGATATAGATTTCAAATCCATGGTTGCGCCACTTTTGTGCTGCGGGATTTAGATCAATTCCGATGATTCTTGCTTTGGGACCAAGCCAAGATCGCCACATAAACAACGAACCGCCATTTAACACTCCAGTTTCGATGAAAGTGCAAGACTCATCGATCAGATGGCCAAATAGCTCAGTATAAATAGGGAAATAATTGGTGGCTTTGAGGCTTGGATATGGAGCGGCGTGAAACGCCTGTAGAAGACGTTGATTTATTTCAAATTTTTTCATAACTTGCTGTCAATAAGAAAATGATATACATGAAACTAGTTTTGTATCCAGCAAGGATAGTTGTAGTCCAAATAACCCAACGATTCGTCAAAATATTCAGCATCAGCGCCTCCTGAAAAACCACAGATTAAGGGGCGCAAGGCGGTGATGGACAGGCAAGTTTTATTCAGACTTTGGTGCATGTGAAATTCGCAAGCGCTGACATTGTCATCAGACTCAAGATAGCTGGGGACCAAATGAGTCACAGCGAAATCAACCGATGTGAAATAGAACCTGGCATCTGCCCAAGGCTTAGAGAAGTCTCCAGCCTCAGTATGCTTCCAGATCAGCGTGCTAAATCCTTCCTTTTCAATAAGTGAATCAATGGCGGAAAAATTCCTTACGTATGTTTTTCCGGTTGATTTGTAAAAATAGCTTGAATTACCCAAAAGCTCTGAATTATCTAGAGCATGTTCAATAAGCTTGCCCTCTCCATACCCTTTGCCTTTTGCAACAGTGCGCGCAGCGTTCTGGTTGTATTGAATTTGCTCGACCAAAACTCCCATTGGAGCCAGTTCATCCAACTCTGCTTCGGTCAGAAGCAGGCTGTTTGTTGCGTCGGCGATCACGATACGCCTGAAACCCTTGGCTATCCAGAAGTAAAAAGCTGATTTGGTCAGGAATTTACGCTTGACCGAGTTGGTCATGCTCAAAAATGGAATACCTTCTGGTGGATCTATGGCCGATGTGATCAATAGCGGATGCTCTGAGAATGGCATGTTTAAATGACGATTACTGTGCTTGTCGTATCGAGTTAAACCACCACGGGGATTGACTGCGTGACACCGAATTCAAAGCACTCGTCCGTCGATTGAGTCTTCAATACTGAAGCGAGCTTGGCCAAGTTCTGTTCCCAATTACCTGGCACGATTTGACGAAAAAGATGCATGGATGGATACCAGGGAGTATCTTCACGCTGGAGCATCCAGCGCCAGTCGGGGGAATATGGAATCATGACCCACGTTTCCTTGCCAAGCGAGGCGCTGAGGTGAGCCACGCTAGTGTCGACAGTGATGACTAGATCCATCAGGTGACAAAGCGCTGCCGTGTCTTCAAAATCTTTTAAATCCTCGCTGAAATCAAGAACACGAGGCGAGTTACTCAAAGCCTTTTGATCCTCCAGTCGGATTTCATTTTGTAGGCAGATGTAATCGTACCTTTCGGGCAAGTTGTTCAACAATTTGACCAAGGGAATGCTTCGGTTTAGGTCGTTTTGATGTGCTGCGTTGCCTGACCAGGCTAATCCAATACGCGGGCGATTGGAATTAGGTAAACGCTTTTTCCATTCATCAATTTTGTCGTTTGATGGAGCCAGGAATCGTTGCATGGTGAAATTTTTCTCATTCACGCACTGCAATGCTGCAGGCAGGCTCAGAAGGGGGATGTGAGCATCGAAATCAGCAAAAGGCTGACCTAACTCCAATACCCGAACCCCGGTTAGGCAGCGAGTCATTAGCGACACCAATGGACCTTGAACTTCAAAAATTACCTCGGCTCCTTGCTCCATCAATGCGGGAATAAAGCGTGCAAATTGCAGGCTGTCTCCCAACCCTTGCTCGCAGTAGACCAAAATTCTTTTGCCCGCGAGGGGCTCATTGCCAGTCCATCGTGGCTGAGCATAGCTTCGCAATGCCAGGTTGAGTTTTTTATGTTGCCAACGCGCTTCGTAAGCGCTCCAACCATGAGCAAAGTCCCCCTTCAGCAACAGGCCAAACGCTTTGTTCCAGTTGGCGAGGGTGTTCTCAGGTTCGATTTCCAGGGCTCTTTCATAGCACGCCAAGGCTTCGTCCATGCGCTTCAGATCCTGCAACACCAAGCCCTTGTGACAGAGTGCATCGACCTTTTGCGGGCTGAGTTCGAGAACTCGATTGTAGGCGGCTAGAGCCTCATCGAACCTATGGAGCATCTTCAAGTTGGCACCAAGATTGCTCCATGCATTCGCCATCTTGGGATCGATTTCGAGGGCGGCTTCGAGGGTAATACGTGCGTCTTCGTGACGGTTCAGGTCGAATAAAACGGCACCAAGATTTGAATAAGCTTCAACTCGACCCGGACAGTGTTGGATGGCTCGCGTGTACAAATGAAGCGCGGATTCGTATCTTTTCAGTTCGTGCGAAATTGTCCCAAGTGTCATTAGTGATACATCATGAACTGGATCTATTTCTAAAGCCTTTTCTAAGTCGTCGATTGCTTTGTCGAGATCTCCTAATTCCTTCAGGCATAAAGCTCGGCTCTGAAAAACGTCAGACCCATAGGCTCCAAGATCAATCGCTCGGTCAAGGTGAGATTTGGCAGAGGCAAAATCCTGCTGTTTGATCAGGATCAGCCCCTTGCTTACCCAAGCAGATGAAAAATTGGGTTGTAATTTCAAGGCTTCGTCTAGAAGCTGTATTCCAACAGCCTCATTGCCTTGCCGCATTTCAAATAGGGCCTGTTGATAGAGAGCGATTGATTGTTTTGGATCGATTTCCAAAGCGATCTTGCAGCAGCCTATTGCTGCTTCCATGTGCCCTAGTTCACCCATTGCGAGTGCCATCTGGGTATATGCATCCGAGTTATCCGAATCAAGCTGTATTGCTTGCTCATAGAAAGCAATAGCATCCTCATGGCGTTGCAATTCGCGTAAAAAATTACCAGTCTTGATGAAATGTTTTGGATTCTTTGGAGCCAATTGAATGGCATGTACATAACTGGCCAGCGCCAGTTCTGTATCTTTCTGCTGCCTGTAGGCTTCGGCCAAACTGACATAGACGAGATCAGATGCAGGCGCTATGCGCAATGCCGCTTGGTAACTTGCTAGGGCATCTGCATTACGTTGCATCTGTAAGTAGGCGTGACCTAGGTTTATCTTGGCTTCTAGCATGGTGGGGTTGTGCCGCGTCGCTGCTTCAAAGGCTGACACAGCACGCTCTTCATACTCGCGTCGAAGTTCCAGGGAGTTGCAAGCTGCTGCAATTTGTACGTGAACCAGTCCTAGCAGATGATGAACCTGTGCATCAACGGGATCAGCTTTCAGCAGGCGTTGGCAATAGTGCTTGGCTTGATGCCATTGCTGCTGTTGGATACATCGATGTACCTTATGTGTCAATTGCAGTTCTTGTGCGGTGACTTGCATAGCTCAGACCTGTTGAAGTGGCGTTGTTTAGGGCAAAAAGCGCTTAAAGATCCATCGTGCTTTTTTGAGGGGACGACTCCAGTGCCACATGCTGTGCAGATACCGTGCCAGAAATTTCAGCCAATGAGTGTTGAAAATTGAAGCATAAGGAATTCGTTTTGTTCCTGATTTTGGAAAATCTTTCAATGCAATGCACTGCATCGGCAAAAATTGCCGGCCAAAAGAACTTTCTGTTATTGTTCTTGCTTGAATATTTCGATGGGCGTCATGATGGCTATTAATCGACCTGAGAAAAGTTGCAAACCGTGAGTGAGTCCACTTCAACTGCTGTGGATCTTGCTGGTGCATTCGACCTGTTTGTCCAAGCGTCTCAAAACCTGGAGAAACAGCATGCAGCCCTGAGCCAAAAGGTCGACGCCTTGAGCGCCGACCTGGTCAAAGCCAACCAGCGACTCCACTCTTTGCTGGATGCGTTGCCTGCAGCGGTGATCCTGGTCGAGCAAGGCGTGGTCACACATGTGAACCCGGCGGCACGCCAGTTGTTGCCAGAGCTTGTGACATCCACGACCTGGCGTGTGCCCAATAGCTGGATGGCTGGTGAGGGTCCCAACGAGTACCAATTCGTCGATCAAGGCACACGACGAACGGTTCAGATGCAGCAAATCATCAACCCACATGGCAGCGTGATCCAGATCCAGGACATCACGGACAACTTGCGCACGCTGGAGGAGAGCGAGCGAGTGGACCGTCTGGCGGCCATGGGTAAGATGTCAGCCGCCATCGCCCATCAGTTGCGCACCCCGCTATCCACGGCCTTGTTGTATGCCTCCCACCTCACCAGCCCGGATTTGTCTTCGACCGATCAACAGGATTTCGCCCGACGTTTGCAAGGCCAATTGCTGAGCTTGAACAAGTTGTCCAGCAACATGTTGCAATTCATCCGCACCCGCCCTCTCAAGACAGGCCACTGGCCGGTTGACGACCTGGTCCGGGAGGCGGCGCAAAGCCTGGAGGCTTTGCGCCAGGAGCGGGACATGACCCTCACGCTTGAGCTCAATGCTCCGGGGTATCTGGTGTCAGTGGAGAAATCCTCACTCGTGTCGGCTCTGGTGGGCATTGTGGAAAACGCCTTCCAGGTGTGCACGAGTGGGCAAGGTATCTTTGTTCGTACCAGCATCGACGCTGCCCATGTGCGCATCGTGATTGAGGATGAGGGTCCGGGTATAGCGGCCGACATGATCGACCACTTGTTTGACCCCTTTGCCACCAGTCGCATCAGCGGCACCGGACTGGGACTGGCGATTGCGCGCAACACCATTCGCAGCCACCGGGGCGATATCACCGCGCACAACCGGCCCGAAGGCGGTGCCTGCTTTACCGTTTTTTTGCCCAGCCTGGAGCATTTTTGAAGATCATCATGGACATTCCCCACGTACTCCTGGTTGAAGACGATCCCGATTTGCGCGAGGCCATCAGCGTGACCCTGACCCTGGGGCGTATTCCGTTTCAGGCCTTCGAATGTGCCGAGGATGCGCTGCCCTTGGTGGGCCACGACGACTCCCAATTGCTCATCACTGACTTTCGTTTGCCTGGCATGAATGGCTTGCAGTTGCTCGACAGCGCCCGAGCACGTAACCCCCAACTGCCCGTGGTGGTCATGACCGCCTACGCCGATACCCAGTTGGCGATTCAGGCGCTGAAATCAGGCGCTCGGGACTTTCTGGTCAAGCCTTTCATGCCCCAGCAATTGCTCGAGGTGATTGCGCGTTGCCAGCCGCGCCCCACATCGGCAAATCCTGCCGCGAAGTCGGAAATCATTGCCGCTGACGCGGCAACGCATGCCGTCGTGCAACGCTGTGAGCGCGTGGCGCCGACCGACACCACGGTGTTACTGACGGGCGAATCCGGCGTGGGCAAGGATATTTTTGCGCGACATATTCACGCCCAATCCAAACGCCAGAGCAAGCCGTATGTGGCCATCAACTGCGCGGCCATTCCAGATAACTTGCTCGAATCCACCCTGTTTGGGTACGAAAAGGGCGCCTTCACCGGGGCCACCAAGTCGCAACCTGGCAAGTTCGAGCAGGCCGAGGGCGGTACGTTGTTTCTCGACGAAATTGGCGAGATGCCGCTTGAATTGCAAGCTAAGTTGCTGCGCGTCTTGCAAGACAAGGTGGTGGAGCGATTGGGCTCGATGCGCTCAATCCAGTGTGACATCCGCATTCTGGCTGCCACCAACCAGGACTTGCAGCAGCGCGTCAAGGATGGGCGTTTCCGAGAGGATCTTTACTTTCGGCTCGCGGTGATCCCCATTCGTATTCCCGCCTTGCGTGATCGACCGCACGACATCCTGCCGCTGGCCAACGCTTTCTTGCGGCGCTATGGGAGCACCATGGGTTTGACAGGGTTGCAGTTCTCCGCATCGACCGAACAAGTCCTGCTGTCCTACCCCTGGCCTGGTAATGTGCGCGAACTCGAGAACGCCATGCAGCGGGCACTTTTGATGTGCGATGGGCGGCTGATCGAGCCGGAGCATGTGGAGTTGGACGTTCGGGTGCCGGTCGCGGCTTTCCCCCTGGTGGCCCCAACACCGGGTCAGGCATTAGGGGGGCAGGGGAACTCGCTGCAGGCAGAGGACCAGGCTGGCACCGATCTTGCAAGGAATAAAGCACCTCAGGATATCGAGTCCATCGAGCGGGATCACATTCTGAAGGTGCTGGCTCAGGTCGGCGGCAACCGCAAGGAAGCGGTGGCTATCCTGGGTTTGTCCGAGCGGGCCTTGCGCTACAAACTGAAGGCCTACAAGGAAGCCGGTTTTGACTTTGATTGAAATTGTTCTACCATTGCAACCATGAGTGCGGATAACGTCCAGAATTTGTTGAGCCAGATGCGTGTCATGTCCGACATGGCGGCGGGTCAACTCACGCCTGTGACGCCCACCCAGCCCAGCGTCAATGCCGATGGCCATGACTTTCAAAGCCTGCTGCGTCAAGCCGTTCATGATGTGAACCAGGCGCAAAACACGGCCCAGGACAATGTGCAGGCCTTCTCCACAGGCGAAAGCAACATGACCCTCGAAGAGGTCATGGTGTCGTTGCAAAAGGCCAACCTGTCCTTCCAGAGCATGATTGCCGTGCGCAACCGTCTGGTTGACGCCTACAAAGAAGTCACCAACCTGCAAGTCTGACGCTCTGCTGGGTGACAGCGTATCAGCGTGCCGGCGAAGGCGTCTGGCGTGCCAATTCCTCGCGATCAAACGGCAGGGGTTTCCCATCCACTTCATAGGCCCACGCCAACACCTGGGCCACTGCCGCGAACAATTCCGGCGGTACAAAGGTATTGACATCCAGTTGCATCAAGAACTCCACCAGAGACGGTTCGGTCTTGATGGGAATGCTAAGCTCCTGTGCACGCTGGAGGATGGCTTCAGCCAGCACACCGCGTCCCTGACTCAAGATCTTTGGAGCAGGTGCGCCGGGCTGATAGCCCAACGCCACGGCTTGCGGGGTGTAGGTGTCGTCGCTCATGGTGTTGCCGTTCGCTCCACGCGCAGGTCGGGCAAATTCAGTGCGGTCAATCTGTCTTGCAAGCTTGGCCAGGCGGTTTCCAGTGCGCTGTCGGGGGCATCTGGAATGTTCACCCGCAGGTCAATGTGCGTGCCCCATTGGTACGCCCAGACGGTCATGCGCCCCGAGCGCGGCAAGTCGATCTGAGCGCGCAGTGCCGCCCCTTTTTGCACCTGACCGGGATGTTCCGGGTCTTCGCGCCAGGCATCCTCGCGGTCGAGCTGAACCGCAATACCGGGTAACAACTCGCCCTCCCAATGCATGCGGCCTTGCACCAGCAGACGCGTGATGCGTTCTGCCGCGTCACTCTCTGGTGACAAGGCAGACACCCACTGCGAGAGCGTGTCGATGTCGGGCCTGTCCTCCGCGGGGGGGCTGTTTCCCCGCAACCGGTCATCGGGTGGTGTGAACCAATGACGCACCAGATGATGGGCCGCAAACACGTCGGACGCTGCCAATTGCCGCCGAAGTGAACTCAATGCTTCTACCACAGCAGATCCTGTGGGCTGGGTGGTGGGCGGCTGCTCTGTGGCGGGACTCGTTGCAGTCGGCCAGGCAACGCCATCAGCTGAGCCAGAAAGGCCAATACGTTGCAGCAAGGGCCCCAAGGTTTGTGCCAGCGACGACCAGGCAATGGCTTGCGCTGCTGTGGCGGTGCTGGGCGCAGCGCCTGGGGCTGATGCGGGTGGGGTGACGCGCTCCAGTACCGAACGCGCCAAATCGGCTGATTGACCGCCCAACACCGGCTGAGCCCATTGCAAAGCCAGTCGGGGGTCCAGGGTTTCGGCTTGCCCCTCTACGCCGGGCACCGGGCTGACAGGGCTCAGGGCCTGGATATCGCGACGCGTGGGCTGTGGTGTGGTTTGTTCGGGTAGCGTCAGCGGGATCTGCATGCTGATCGCCTCTGGGCCTACATGCCGGTCAGGGACGAGCCGACACCAGGCTCTCAGCCAGCACTGGCTGACTGGTAGGTGGCCCTGTGCAGAGACCGCGAGGGTGCTGGCGCCGTGTCGGACGTTGTCTCACCAGCCTGCGGGGGGACCGCTGCACCTTGGGACGCCAGCTCTAGCCAGGCGGTGGACACCGTGGTCAAGACATCAATCACGGCGGAAATGCGGTCACTGTCGCGCTTCAGGCGAGCGAGCATGATTTCCCGGCTGGCCCAGTCGTAGAGGCCCGCCAGGTTGCTGGCAATGTCGCCTCCCTGATCCCGATCCAGGCAGGCCTGCAACCCCGCATTGATCAGCTGCAGGGCCTTGGTGAGGGGAACGGCAGAGTCCTCTTGCTGCTGCATCATCTGACGCCCATGACGCAAATGGTCGAGCACGCGCTGGAACACCAGGACCACCAGGTCAACCGGACGCGCTGATGAGACCGCAGTTTCTCGCTCGGTGGTGGCGTAAGCATTGAGGGCGCGTTGGCTCATGGTGTCAGTTGTTCTTCTGCGAGTTGGTCAAGCCATCCAGGGCACTTTTGAGTGCATTGTTGGTGTTGTTCAGCTTGAACAGCAAGGCATCGAGGGACGCATACTGTGCGGTGTAGCGCTCTTGCAAGGCGGCAAGTTTGTCTTCCAATTGGGTGCGTCGCTTGTTCAGGTCGGATTGCGTCGTCTTTTCTTCGGCGATGCGGTCAGCCAGGCTGCCACTGCTGCCCAGTACGTTCGACAAGGTGGTCGACAGGGTCTGGGTCGCCGATGCATAGCCAAGCGAAATGCCTTGTGCCAGCACGGCAGGCAGTTTGGGCGAAGCGTCAAACAAGGTCTGGTTGAAACTCAAGGTGCCATCGTTGTTGAATTCCACCCCCAGCATGGACAAATCACTGCCGGCTCCCAGGCTGGCGCCGCTGGCACTCTTGATGGACATGATCAATCCCGCGTTGATCTGCCGCATGATGGTGGACAAAGTCAGGTCACTGTTCAAAGCACCCCGTTGGCTGGGGTCCAGGCTGGATTGGGTGTCGCGCTTGTACTCAGCCAACAAGTCGTTGTAACTGGCCACAAAGGCCTGGATCTGTTTGGCAACGCCCGACTGGTCTTGCGCTATGTCTATCACGGTGGGGGTGGCTGCAGCGCTGACGAGTTGCAAGGTCAGGCCGCTGACCGCATCGGTCACGGTGTTGCTGCTGCGGGTGAACTGGATGCCATTGAGCGTGAAAACCGCATCTTGCGCCACCTGCACGCTGGTGACGGAGGTGGCACCTCCAGTGGGGCCGGTGACGTTGATCTGGTTGGCCGCCCCGGTCGACAGCCCCTGTAGCGACAACACCCAGCGGGTGCTGTCTTGTTGCACCAGGGTCGCGCGAACGGCGTCTTTCAGCCCCGTCTTGTTGTTCACCCAGTCACGCAACTGCGCCGGGGTGGTGATGTTGTCCGCTTCAGATGGGGTGTACGTGTTGCTGCCCACCTGAACGCTGTAGGCCGTCGCATTGTTGATCGGCTCAGTGTTGCTCGTGAAGCCTGAGACATTGACCAACGAGGCAGCCGCTGTTTGCGCGACGGTGAGGCTGACTCGGCCCGCATCGGGTGATTGCCCGGCAGTGATGCTGGCTGTAGCCACACTGGTCAGGCTGGAGGAGGCGCTGCGAACCTGGAAGTTGGCCGGTGTTTGCAGGGCGTCCAGCGCATCCTTGAAACTGGAGAGCTTGGCTTGGAAACTGGCCAGGGCGCTGATTTTCAGACTGGAGGTTTGCAGCTTGTTGTCAATCAACCTGACGGGCCTTTGCTCCACCGCCATCAACTGGCTGACGATACCCGCGACATCGATCGACGACCCGCTGCTGCCGGTCGAGCTGGTGGAGCTGGTTGATGAAATAGCCACGGAGAAATTTTAGAGGGCCGGGCGGGCCATCAGGCTTTTTGGTGCACCATGGTGCTGCCCAGCTGCTCAAAACTGCGGGCAATACGCAACAACTCGTCCGAGGGCAGGGTTCGGATCACTTCGCCGGTATCCGGGTTGATGATCTGTACCGAGATGTATCCGGTCAGGCTGTCCTTGGAGACATTGACCTGACGTTGCATGGATGAAACAAAGTGCTGAATTTGTTGCGCGGCCACCTCCACCGCTTCGCGGGTGGGGCGAGTCACTTCTTCAACGTGGGTTTCAACTTTGACCGGGGTACTCGCGACCTTGGCCACCGCCTCGGCATCGGGGCGGACGACAGGCTCCGGTACGGTGGAGACCGTCTTGTAGGCGCCGGCTACATTGCCGGCAGCCGCTGACAATGGGTTCATGGTCATCTCCTGTACTCAAGCTGTGCAGCATCGAATGCCGCACAGCTTAGCACGCTTATTTCAACAACGTCAAAATCACATTGGGCATCTGATTGGCCTGAGCGAGCATCGCGGTAGCTGCTTGCTGCAGGATCTGGCCCTTGGTGAGATTGGCGGTTTCCGCCGCGTAGTCGGTATCCATTACTCGGCTACGGGAGGCTGACAGGTTGTTGGCGAATTCGGTCAAGTTCGAAACCGTGTACTCCAATTGATTTTGGATAGCACCAAGTTGCCCGCGTTGGCTTGTGATGGCCGTTAAGAAAGCCGCAGCCTGGGTTTGGATTGTTGTGAAAGCGCTGGTGTAGGCAGTGGTTGACGGGGTAGCAGCGTTGGCTGTGGCTGCGATAGAAGCTGCGGCGCTGATTGCCGTATCCAAAGCGGCTCCGGATGTAGACCCTTTGACCGAAACCCCATTGACCGTGAAGCCTCCCGTTGCACCGACCGCCATAGGGCCAAAAGAAGCAGGTGTAATAGAAATGGTATCGTTTACTTCATTGCTGACCTGAATTTTTGTATCAGAACTTTGACCAAATATCACTGTGTCTGTGTACTTGGTGCGACTAGCGATTGAGTTAATTGCAGAGCGTAATGCAACTAGTTCGTTTGTCACAGAATTTCTCTGGTCGCTACTCATGGTCTCATTAGACCCCTGCGTGGCGAGCATGATGATGCGCTGAGCCATGGCGGATGCAGCTTGCAATGCCCCTTCTGCCGTCTGCGCCATCGAAATCGCGTCGTTAAGGTTGTTGATACCTTGTTTGACACCGTTCAATTGCTTTTGCAGGTTCTCACCCACGCCCAAGCCAGCGGCATCGTCCTTGGCGCGGTTGATGCGCAGACCGGAGGACAGGCGCTCAACAGACAAGGCTAGGGAGTTTTGCGCTCCGAGCAAGCCCTTTTGGGCCATGAGGGAGGCTTGGTTGGTATAGATGACGGCGGGCATGTCGTTTCTCCTACGAGTGACTGTTCAATACCAGGCTTGGAAGGAGGATTCCTTCAACCCTTACACACACGGTTACGGCAAACCTACGCAAAGTGTTTAGGACATTGGCTCACGTGGCGCTGAAAAGAGACAAATACCCTCTGAAAGAAGAAATAAGTATTCTTTGCCTTCGTGGTCTATGCAGGCTAACTTGGTAAGATCGTTTGCAAGACCGCCCTCAATGAGCACCTTAAGCACTTTTGTCACTCGCCTCAAGGCGCCCTCGGCGCAGGTCGCAGTGCCTGTGCTGGTGTTGCTCATCCTGGTGATGATGCTGGTGCCCCTGCCGGCTCTGCTGCTGGACCTGCTGTTCACCTTCAACATCGGCCTGTCAATTTTGGTGTTGATAGCAGCCCTGAACATTCGCAGCTTCAAGGATTTCATCGCCTTTCCGACCCTGCTGCTGGTTACTACATTGCTCCGCTTGTCACTCAATGTGGCATCCACGCGTATCGTGCTGCTGAACGGCCACACGGGAGCTGATGCAGCGGGTCAGGTGATCGAGGCGTTTGGCAAATTTCTGATCGGCGGCAGTTTCACGGTGGGTATCGTGATCTTCATCGTGATCACCATCATCAATTTCGTGGTGATCACCAAGGGCTCTGGCCGGGTGGCCGAGGTGTCGGCGCGGTTTGCGCTTGACTCCATGCCCGGCAAGCAGATGGCCATTGATGCCGATCTGAATGCTGGCCTGATCAAACAGGAAGAGGCCAAGCAGCGGCGTGCGGATGTCGCTCAGGAGGCGGACTTTTATGGATCGATGGACGGTGCCTCTAAATTTGTCCGTGGAGATGCGATTGCGGGCATCCTGATTTTGTTGATCAACCTGATTGGCGGTATCACCACGGGTGTCCTGGCCCACGATTTAAGTTTTACCAATGCATTGCAGACCTATGGGGCACTGGCGATTGGCGATGGCCTGGTGGCGCAAGTGCCGGCTTTGATCATTTCCACCGCCGCCGGTATTTTGGTGACCCGGGTGGCCACCGAGGACAATTTTTCGGACCAGCTCACCAACCAGTTCAAGAACAACCAGAGCGCCTTGCTGGTGGCGGCGGCTGTACTCGCGAGTCTGGGGGTGTTGCCAGGCATGCCACATCTGGTGTTCTTGGGCTTTGCGGCTTTTTTTGCTGGCCTGTCCTGGTTGCTGAGAAAGCAGATCGAGCGAAGCGCTGTTGTGGCCGCTCAGGCCCCGGGCACAGCTGAGCGACAGGAGTTGGGATGGGAGGATGTGCCCGTTGTCGAGCCCCTGTGCCTGGAGTTGCCCTACCGGTTGATTCCCATGGTGGACAAGGGTGAAGAGAGCGATCTGATCAAGCGCATCCGCGCCATCCGACGCAAGTTCATTGCTGACATCGGTTTTCTCACACCGTCTGTACACATTCGGGACAATCTCCAACTGCCCGCCGAGACCTACCGCTTTCTGATCTACGGCGGCGAGGTGGGGCGTGGGCAGTGCTTGCCTGATCGCCTGCTGGCCATTGCGCCCGAGGGGGCAGAGCCCATGCCGGGTTTGCAAGTGCGTGACCCTTCCTTTGGCATGCCAGCCACCTGGATCGAACGTTCATCACGGGATGCCGCTATCAGCCTGGGCCATACCGTGGTGGAGCCAGCCGTGGTCATGGCCACTCACCTGGACACCCTGATTCGCCGCCACGCCAACGAGTTGCTGGGGCGGCAGGAAACACAGGAGCTGCTCGACCATTTCAAGAGCAGCTTCCCCAAGCTGGTGGAAGATGTGGTGCCCAAGATTGTGTCGGTCGCCTTGCTGCAGCGCTTGCTCGAATTGCTGCTGGAAGAGGGCGTGCCGGTCAAGGATTTACGCACCATCATCGAAGTGGCGGCTGAGCATGCCCCCAAGACCCCCGAAGCCCTGGATATCCTCCCCCATGTGCGCATGGGACTGCACCGCATCATTGTCCAGCGCGCCCTGGGGGACATTACCGAGGTGAAGGTGCTGGGTATCCAGCCCGAATTCGAGCGTCTGATCGAGCAGGCCATTGGTTCTGCCGCAGTGGCACCGGATGGTGTCATCGAACCTTCCCTGATGCGTCTGCTGGTGCAGGAAATCGCGAGCGGAGTGGACGCCATGGAAGCCAAGAATCTCCCCCTGGTGATCGTGAGCAGCAGCAAAACGCGATTGACCTTGTCTCGCATCGTGAAGAAGGTGCGCAGTCAGGCCTCCGTGCTGGCATTGACGGAATTGCCCTTGACGATCCATCTGAGTTTTGAGCGAATGCTGTGTTCGCAGGCGGCCAACCCGTGACCCGCCCCAGTCCTGAAGAATTGGCATGAACCCACAAAAATTCCTCGCCCCCAATGTCACCGAGGCGCTCAAACTGGTCACCCAGCAGCTGGGCGGAGAGGCCATTGTGTTGACGACGCGCGACACGGCTCAGGGGGTGGAGATCATCGCCATCACCCCGGGTGATCTGGCTCTGCTTTCCGAGAGCCGACTCGATGCTACGGGGGGGCGCAAGGCACCGGCACAGGGGCCGACGCCCTCAGCAACCCCAGAGCCAATGAAGGGCACGCCGTTTCTCAAATCGCCCTCACCCCTGGCGCCGGTGCCCGCGGCGGCGGCGGCCAAGGCGGTCTCAGCGGCTGAAATGGATCACCTGCTGGCCGAGTTTGCCCAGGTCAAACAGTTGCTGCAAACCCATTTGTCCGAAAAGGTGTGGGGTGAGATGCAAGAGCACTCGCCTCGACAGGCCGAAGCCTTGCGCTTGGTGTTGCATGCGGGGTTTTCTCCCTCACTCAGTGCCGACATGGTCAAGGCCATTCCGGCCGAACTGCCCTCACCGGTGGCGGTGCAGCAGGCGTTGCAGCAACAAATAGAAGCTCGATTGCAGGTGGTGGATCCGCTGTCCGTGTTTGACCCCGGTGGCATCTTCGCCTTTGTGGGGCCCACGGGTGTGGGCAAGACCACGGCGATCGCCAAGATCGCCGCCCGCTGTGTCTTGCGTTACGGGCGCGATCAACTGGCGCTGTTAACGACCGATACCTTCCGCATCGGCGCTCAGGAGCAACTGCAGGTGTACGCCAAGATCATTGGCGTGCCGGTGGCCACTTTGCGCGACACTGAAGACCTGGCGGCCAAGATCAAGACCCTGGGACAGCGACACATCGTCTTGCTGGACACGACCGGGGTGAACCAGCGCGATATTCGCATGCTCGAGCAGTCACAACTGTTGCAGCAGGGTGCACCCGAACTCAAGCGGATCCTGGTGGTCAGCAGCACGACCGACTTGCGCACGCAAGAGGATGTGATCCTGATGCACCAACAGGCCGCTCGCAGTGTGCGAGGCGGCATCCTGGCTGCCCTGATCACCAAAACCGACGAGGCGGCGCAACTGGGTCCGGCAGTCGACTGTCTCATCCGCCACCAGTTGCCCCTGATGTTTCTGGCCAATGGCCAGCGTGTCCCGGAGGACCTGAGTCCAGCCAATCTGCCCTACCTGAGCTATCGGGCCTTGCATCCTCGTGCGTTGGGGGACGACATGGCGCTGGGGGATCAACAGTTGCCTGCGCTGATGGCCGATCAACTCAGTCAGTGGAAGCCCCTGCGCTGAGGTGACCATGCATCGAGATACCCAACAAGACCAGGCTAGCGGATTGCGCGAGTTGTTCGCGCCGGCCGTACCACCGCAATTCCACGCCTTGTCGTGCCCGCGTCGAGAAGCCCTGGTGTTGCCCATCGCCCAGGTGCTGGTGCATGCCCTGGTGGAGCGAGGGCTCAACATGGCCTGGATCGATGAGTTTGATTTGTCGATGCGCCAGGACTGGCCACTGCCGTGTCCGGTTCGTTTCGATCTCTCGCAAAGCTTGATGAACCATGTGCCACTGGCCTCGGGCTTGCAGTCGCTCAATCCGCACCTGTGGTACGCGCTTTCGCGGCGACTGGCACGCGTGCCGGCCAAGGTCTTCCCGACCTTGATGCAGCGCTTGCAAGACAGCGGCATCGTGTTCGATCGGGTGCTGTTGTGTCTGGCGAGCAGCCTCGCGCGCTCCTTGCATCACTACCACGATGCCATCCATCACACGGTCCTCACCGCCTGTGGTGAGGACGACCTGAACCAGACGCGCGACTGGATGGTGAAAGTGCAGTCCCAACAGCGTGCCGCCAGCTGGAGTGTGGTGCTGGTGGGGGGCGATGCCGACCACAGTGCTTTTGCGCGATTGGCTGAGTCGGTGGAGCCCTTGCTGGGGCAGTCGGTGAAGTTGCTCGGCCATGTCTCGTCGCAATTCCCCCCGGGCGCCTTGTCCAGCGCCTGGGAGCATCCTCTGGAATTGCGGGATCTGATCCTGTCGCACCTGTGCCAGCGGTGAGATGACAGCCTATCAAACGCTTGACCCGAACGAACTGATTCGGCAGCACACAGGCCTGGTGCGCCGCATCGCCTCGCACATTGGCTCACGCTTGCCGGCTAATGTGGAGCTGGATGATTTGTTTCAGGAGGGTATGACCGGGTTGATCGACGCGATTCGCCGCTACAAACCCCAGCCCCATCTGTCCTTTGAAGCCTATGCCTCGACCCGCATTCGAGGGGCGATTTATGACGCTTGTCGGCGCGACGATCTGCTGCCCCGGCACCAGCGTGACAAGCTGGACCATCTGGAGCAGACCACCCGTCGCCTGGAGCAAGTGCTGGGCCGCCTACCTTCTGAACTGGAAGTGGCCAACGCGCTGGAGATGCCCTTGTCGGCCTACCACGAGATAGTGGACTCGCTGGTGAATGTCATGCCGCTGGATGATGTGCCCGAGGACATGCTGCCCACCGATCCCTTTGGCGACCCGATGCAGCTGCTGGCATCCCGCCAGTTCATGCTGCGCATCGTGGACATCCTCAAGCGCTTGCCCGACAAGCAGCAGATGGTGATGGCCCTGCATTACCAGGAGGACTTGTCTTACCGGGAGATTGCCGCGGTGATGAACCTCACGCCGGGTCGTATCAGCCAGTTACACACCGAAGCGATGGTTGCCATTCGCGCCTTGATCGGCACGGCCTGACCCGCTGGCTGCCGGGCGAGCTCAGAACTTGCCCAGCAAGCTACCTGTGTTCACCATGGACACGCCACCTTCGCTGGAATAGGTGGCTGCAGCAGACGATTGGGCCGCGTACGCTTGCAAGGCGGCATTTCGCTGCATGGCCAGGCGGATCAACTCGGCGTTGACGTCGTAATCCTGCCGGGCACGCTGAAGTTTCTCCAGCGCTTGTTCGCGCAGGCTTTCGGGTAACGCCTCGATAGCCGAGCGCAGACCCGCGACCCCGCCGGGAAACGCGTTGAGTTTGTTGACGGCCAACTGGGTGCTGACCAGGGCTGGCTCCAACTCGGTGAGTCGTTGTTGCTCCAGCAACTGACGCAGGCCAGAAACGGCCTGTACTACCTCATCGAGCAGGGGATCAATCGTCATGAAGCCGTGTGCTGGCGCAGGTCTCAGCGCCGTGCGGTGTGGGTGCCGGCGATGGCTTCACGCAAGATGTTGGAGGCCACCTCGTCAAAATCGATCTGAAAGCTGCCGCTGTCGATGCGGTGGCGAATCTCGTTGACCAGCTGGGTGTCATAAGCGTCGTGGACCGCACCGGACTGCGCGGCTGCGGCAGTGGCACTCAGTGACTCGCTCACATGCAGTTGTGTGGCGGGTTGAGGCGAAGCAGGCTTGTCAGGGCGTCCAGCACCCAGAATGCCTGCCTCAGGCGTAGGCATTCCCTTGACGGGCGTTGTCAAGGGAGTCTGGTGTGTGCTGATTTTGTTAACCATAGGGTTACACCTCAGTCCAGAACGGCTTCCACTTTACCTGGCGAAACAGCTTTTCCCTGCAGGATCTTTCCTTCCAGGGTTCTCACACGCACTGTAACACCAACGGCGGCGTCAGCCAGTGCGTATCCCGTGGTGATCATTTCAAATCCCTGCCCTTTGAGGCTCAGGCTGACAAGGTCACCCGATCGAATAACGGACACCGCACGAAAATCGTTTAGGCGCAACACAGAGCCGGCGGCGACAGCCCGAAAGAGCTCCAGCCCTTCCAGACTCTGAAGTTCCTCGGCCAGGGGGTCGCTCCAGCGGGCCACATCGCCTTCTCGCCACTCCAGATCGTCCGCTTGCACCACGCTGCCCGGTCGTAAGGCCCGTCGGGCCACGGCATAACGCCCAGTGACTTGTACATACAAGGCCACGGCTCTAGACCATGGGGGCGAGGCGCTGTCACAAGCCAGGCGTAAGGTCAGCGCTCCCCAAGCTCGATCCTTGCGCGGTAGTTCCACCGCAGGGGCTTGGGGGCAGGCGGGCAGGCGTTGAGCCAGCGGCTTCCATTGGTATTGAAAAGCGCGCTGGCGCAGCGAGGGGTGCTGATGCAGGAATTCGCGCACGGCAGTGTCCGCCTGGGACGTGATGCCGGAGGGCAGAGGCTGGGCAGGTAGCGCCACACAGCACATCCCGAGGAGGGTGGCCATCCAGCCGTGTTTCATCCGAGCCGATCGAACCATAGGTAAAGGCGACCCTCCCCATCCAGCGCCACGGTCTTGACACCCGGGGGTGCTGTGACTCCGGGGGGTATCGTGTGCAGGTTCATGGCGTGGCTGCCTAGCCAGGCCTCGGTCTTGAGAGTCAGGGACTGATCACCCAAGCGCAGATTCAAGGGAATGTCGGCCTGGGGGGTGGGCGAGAGGGGGCCACCCGGACATTGCGCCGCACTCACGGCGTAGCGCTGACCCGCCATCATGAAGGCCAGGCAACTCATGCGTTTGAGACTGCAGGGCAGGCGCAGGCGATAGCCCTGGGGCAATTCGGTCATGCTTCCCCCGAGCCGGTGAAGGATCTTGCCAGATGAGTGGCGTTCGTCGGAGGTCAATGCCAGGCCAAGCCAGTCGATGAACAGCATCAACCCACGGCACTCGACCTGGATGCTTTTTGATCGCAGTGCCAGGGGTTGCAATTGTTGCAAGCCACGAACGATGTCTTGGTCTGCCCAGGCATCGTCCACCTGGTGGTGGGCCTGGTTGTAGAGGTTGCGCAGGGGAACCTGGTCCAACCGACAGGTGCGGTCTTGGAGTTCTGCCAAGACCGCATCCAGTGCGCGTCTGGCCGCTTCATCACCTTGGGCATTGAGCATGCGTGCGTGTTGTAGCAAATCCATGCCCTGCTGACGCACCGGGTGTGCCGAGGTGGAGTCGGCCGACAGCGCACCATAGCCCGCGATCGGGGTGAGTGAGGACGAGGAGGCATGCAACCCACTCCAGGCGGGTTGTGCGAAGGCGGGTGCATGGACCTGCCTTCGCCACTCATCCCACTGGGAGGCCGCCTCCTGGTCATCGGGAAAGTGGGCTCGCTGTGCTTGTGCTCGCAACAGGCGCTCCAGCGCCACCACCACCTCCTGTGCCAAGCCCAGCACGGCGGGCTGTCCCAGGGAGAGTTGTTGCGACACGGCCTGCACAACATCGGCTTGCGTGGTCATGCCCAGGCGCGCCAGCGCACTGACCAGATCGAGGGCATGCAAAGCACACTGGGGCATGTCCTGCAGAGGATGATGCAAGCTCTGGCGCAAGCCGTCCAGGGCCCGCTCAGCATCGGCCTGCAGCAAGGCCCAATGATCGTGGCGTGAGGCGTCAGACATGCTTCAGTGGCGCAGACCTAGATACCGGTCGATGTGGGGCGAGCGCTCTGGCGGCGCTTGATCCAGGCTATGCGCCAACAAATTCCTCGCCTCTTCGACCTGCGTCAGTGCCGACTCCAGCAGCAAGCGCCAGGGGCCATAGGGGTCTTGCGAGGCCTGCTGTTCTCGGTATTGGCTGAGTTGATCCACACGGGACCTCTCTATGGCCTGGAGCTGTTCAAAGAGCCGGCCCAGCCGCGATTCCAATTCGCGGTGCTCTTGTGACAGTGGGTGTAACTCATAGGCCAGGTCATCGAGTGGATCGCCGCGACCGAACTTGACCTGCAAGTTGACGAGTCGAGCTTGTAACGATTGCAGTTGCAAGCTCACCGCGGATTGCTCGGACAGCACCGGTGTCAGGGCCGGGCTGATCAAATCCAGACGATGCGTGTCGGCCGAGGTGACGTGACCCAGTCGTTCCGTCAAAGGCTGCCAGGCCTGTTGCAACGATTCCAGGGCATCGCCCAAGGACTCGATGGCCTGTGCCGCTTGCTCGGCTTGTTCGCGGCGAACTAGCAGCACCGACAACCATTGCTTGTGCGTCGCGTGGGTTTCTCCTAGGGACAGTTGCCAGCACCGCCAGCCCGCTCCCAGGCCCAGCAGCAACAGCAGCAGGGCGCACAGCAGGGTGGCTGGCACGTCGATGTCATAGCTCAACGTGAGCCAGCCCCGGGCCGCGGCCCAACTGCCCGTGAGCCACAGAACCGTGGCGAGCAACAACGCGACCGAGCCCCAACGCCATGGTCGAGCGTCCATGAGCCAGGGGGAGGTGTCTGGGGAGGTGTTCATCATGCGCGACTGCAAGGAGTCCAGATGGGCCAACGCATGCCGTCCATCTCCACGTGCCCGGCTTCAGGGCTGGCCCTGAAGGGACCGCGGATGCCTTCTACCCGGCACCCGACGCTGGGCGTGCTGGCTTGCGTGTCCGCCCCACCCGGCTGAAAGGCCACGACCCACGTCCCGTCGATATCTTTAGGTTCACCAGGGGGCAGTGCTTGCTCGGACTCGAAATGACGGGGTAACCAGTCGATGAGTGGCATGAGAAAAACCGGGACCCCGGCATGAACCTGAATGTCCAAAGGGGCAATCATCGTGTCATCACGATGAGATATTTGAGTACTAAAGACCGCGTGAATGGCGGTGGTTGGAAAGGCCGCTCGGGTGTCACCTATCCAGACACCCAGCCATTCGGGGTGCTGCAGCGCATCAGGAAAGGGCGTGGCCAACATGTTTGGAAAATTCTAAATTATTTACAATGATATGTGACGTGCGCTATTATGAAAAAGTGACAACTTTTCGCAGTGCGTCTCGTGTCTCAACTTTGCGTCAGACCTTATGTTTTAGGCGATGCGGACAACTGGCCCAACTATGGCTACATCTGAATCGACCTCTCCTCCCTTAACTGAAGCCCTCTCATCAAGCTGGCAGTCACAAATCCAGCAGCGGTTTCAGGCGCTGAGTCTCAACCAGCGCATCATGTTTGGTCTGGGGTTGCTGGTCATGGCGGGACTTCTGGTCTTCTCGGCCCTCTCAAGTCGAAGCCACCAAGGCTTCAAGGTGTTGTATTCCAACGTCAGTGACGCCGATGGTGCGGCCATCATCGCGTCGCTGCAACAAATGAACGTGCCCTACCAGTTCACCGAGGGGGGCGGCGCCATCATGGTGCCGCAGTCGTCGGTCTACGAGACCCGCTTGAAACTGGCCGGACAGGGCTTGCCCAAGGGGGGCAACGTGGGTTTTGAGCTGCTGGAGAACCAGAAGTTCGGAACCAGCCAGTTTGTGGAGCGTGTCAATTACTTGCGTGGACTCGAAGGTGAACTGGCCCGCAGCATTTCGTCGCTGGGTCAAGTAAAGTCCGCCCGTGTCCACCTCGCGGTGCCCAAGCAGACCGCGTTTGTTCGTGAGCAGGAGCGGCCCTCGGCTTCCGTCGTGGTCAAGCTGCATCCCGGGCGTGTGCTGGACCCTGCGCAAGTGGCCGCCATTGCACGCTTGGTCAGTGCCTCGGTGCCGGGCATGCAGGTGCAGGATGTGGCCATCATGGATGCGGACGGCGGCGTGGTCTCGCCCAACCCGTTGCGTCAAGCGGGCCTGGATGCTTCTCAAATCAAGTACACCGCCGAGCTCGAAGCTGCGCTCACCCGCCGCCTCGGCGTAATCCTGGAGCCCCTGGCGGGCAAGGATGGCTTCCGCGCCGAAGTCACCGTGGACATGGATTTCGATGAGCGAGAAAAAACCTCGGAGACCTTCTCCAAAAATTCGCCGCCCAATGCGCAATCCATTCGCAGCCAGCAATCCATCGATGCCGGACCCGCACGCGGAACCAGCGGTGGTATTCCTGGGTCGCTGACCAACCAGCCGCAGCAACCGGCTGAAGCCCCGATCGTCAATGAAGTGGCCACGCCGGCTTCGCCCGCCAACGCCCAGCGCAACCTGCGTGCACCTGGCGAAGTGGAGACGGGGGTGTCGGTGAGTGACAACAGCCCCTTGCGCAGCGAGCGCACCGTCAACTATGAAGTCGACCGCGCCATCGAGCGACTCAAGTCCAGCAAGGGCAATGTTCGTCGTGTCTCGGCGGCGGTGGTCCTGGACCACAAGCTCTCGGGGACCGCCAAGGTTCCCTTCACCCCCCAGGAAATCACCCAAATTACCAGCTTGGTGAAAGACGCCATCGGCTTTCAGCAAACCCGTGGCGACACGGTCAGTGTGGCCAATTTGCCCTTTTCTATGGAGGCTCCCGTGGAAACCCCCAGTTGGACTCCCGAGCTGACGTCTCAGTTGTTGAGTTATGGCGCGATCGCCTTGGCGGTCTTGTTTGGCTACTTTGCTGTCTTGCGTCCCTTGTTGCGTCCGCCGCCCCCTCCGGTGATTGAGCCCGTCATGCCACCCCCAGAGCCAGAACCTGTGGCGCCCCCCTTGAGCGCGCGGGACCGGTTGCGGCAGGAAATCGCGGAACGGGATGAAGAGTGGGCGCTACAAGAAGAGGCCTGGAAAGCCGAGGCCGAACAGCGCGATCGCATGGTGCGTGCAGAGGCGGA
>Ga0255095_1000265_pt1 | contig 28872 bp, 21 predicted proteins | sample Colum_Law_RepC_8_2_FD_188435 | JGI IMG/M metagenome (GOLD analysis project Ga0255095, IMG submission 188435) | Freshwater microbial communities from Columbia River, Oregon, United States - Colum_Law_RepC_8d | ecosystem: Environmental > Aquatic > Freshwater > River | place: USA: Oregon...
GCCCAACTCCATTCCCGGTGATGTCCCAGCCAATTGGGCCGCGACGGATTGATGGCGCAATGGTACGAAACCCTTGATGGGCTTGGGCGGATCGCCGAAAGGATTCATGGGCGGGCCACCACGACCAGGACCACCACGACCAGGACCACCGGGACCACCCAAGCCACCAGGGCCTCCGGGGCCACCTCGGCCCGGACCACCGGGGCCGCGGGGACCGCCGGGAGGGCCTCCGAAGGGATTGTTGGCGACCGCTTTGCCGACCACGACCTGGTCGAAACGCTCCAGCTTTTCGGGCGATTCCTCCGCGACACTCGCTCGCAGCAACGTTCCCAATTCATCCACCTGACGAGCCAGACGCTCGGGCTGGAAAATCGATCCTTGGAATTCCTTCAACCGCGCCAAGTAGGCCTCCTTGAAGGCCGGCACGGCGAAGACCCGCTCGAAAAAGCGATTTTGTCCGGACCACGGCTTCTGGACGCTCAGCTGTTCCCGTTGCTCCTGACTGCCCTGCATCGGGAAGTTGCCAAAGGAATGATCCAGATCCCACGGGACAAACTGGAACCGATCGGTCTTCGGATGCAGGTACATCACGTAGTTCTGTCCGAGGGTCAGGATGGAATCGAGGGTGCTGAGCCAGACCGTCACCGCCATGAAACGACCAAAGGCGTCGACATCGAGGAACTCCGGGGCTAGGCGGGCGAATTCGGTGTCGCTGGCCTGGGTGACCAGTCGCGCGAAGTCCATGACCCGTTGCTTTTGTTTCGCCGTCAGCTCGGTCTTGGCGTCGTAGATTTGCGTGTAAGCCCTCCAGTCGTCCCCCAAGTGTTGGAACAAGGTCGGCGTGACCGGCTTGAAGATCGCGCCTTTCTTGGAGCCGAAGCGCGCCTCGGCCCAGCGGTTGTCGGGATTTTCGACGATGGAATACAGGCCCAGGTAGTGGTTGGTGTGAACGCCCGGCGCACTGACCTGAACCCGCGCATAGGAACTGCGGGGAGCCGGAACCCCGGCGTCGCGGTAGAGCGCATACGACAGCGGCTCATTCATCCACGAGGCGTCCGTGACGTTGTTGTGGAGGTTGATTTTGGCCACACCGGCGAACTGCTGACCGGAGACGAATTCGTTGAGGTCCACCTTGAGGGACTTCTTGTCGCTCATGCGGGAACCCATGTACGTGCCATTGCCTTTGTATCGCACGGCCACATTGGTCAAACGGGTGCCCCCGATTTCCAGATCGGCGTGGACGTATTCGAAGACGATGCCTGCCGCACCACTCAGTCCATTGCGCCCACCTTCCTTGGCCAAGAGCATCGGCCCAAATCCGCCGCCGCCGCCCGGACGACCGCCGGGGCCTGGGCCGCCGGGGCCGCCGGGATTCATCGACAAAACTTGATTGAAGCCCTCGCGCAAAGAATCGGTATCGAGGTGACCCTTCTTGTCCCTATCCCATTCCGTGGACCAGCGTCGGAAAGCCCCCAAGAATTCATCCCGCGTCACCAAGGCATCGTGATTGGCATCCAATGCCTGCAGCCAAACCGGGGCCATGAAGCGATTGGGATTGAATCCGCCCGGACCACCACCGGGGCGACCTCCACCACCAGGAGGTCCTCCGAAGGGGCCATCTCCACCGCCCTTGGGTTCCAAGGCCTCCCACTGACCTGCAGGAAACTGGAGTTTCACCTCCCACACCCGTTGCAGAGAGAACAATTCCGGTGAGGTGGTCGGGGCTGCCGTCAAAGCTGGGATAACCCCTGCGATCAGGCTGGCAACAAAACGGCAGACGCGGCGCTTCATGAATGGATGGAAAGACCTCTCTGTGACAGGAAGGTTACGGATTGCAATACCCCATCGCCCCCTTTGAGAACCGACCGCTCCATGCGGACTTCCAAGACCCACTCTTCCGAAAGCCAGATCGTCTTCGAAGTCGGTCTCCGTGGAACACCTCGGTCATCGGCTCGTCGCCTGGCTGACAACGCGCCCCAGGCTCGGTCCACGGCCTTTCCAGAGTCGTCAGAGTTGCCCAGCAGCCTGTCGGTGGCTCAACCTGCGGTTCCATCCACATCATGCGCACCCCGCTCCCTGTTTTCATTCAGGCTTGGTTGCTGCTGGGAGGCCTCGTCATCAGCCCACAGAGAGTCCTCGCAGAGGAACGGGTTCCAGACGTGGCCGCCGAAGCCCTCCGCCAAGTAACCCGGCACTCCGGAGTCTTTCACGCACCGCCCGTGCTCATGCCGACCCGCAAACTTCCCGATGGGCCGCTGTTGGGCAACGGCGACCTTGGAGTCGCCATCGGTGCGGTCACCGAGCGACTGCGCTACCACGGATTGGGCGAAGACGGCGGCGCCAAGGTGACCACCCGTTCCACGACCGCGACCAACAGCCCGGAACGCCACCGCTTCTGGATCGCGAAGAATGATTTCTGGAAAACCAAGTCGATCTACCCCAACGGCCATCCCTGTCCCATCGCGGCCATCGACCTCAATATTCCTGCGTTGTTCAACGGGATCTACCACGCGGAACAACGACTGGAGACGGCGGAGGTCCTCCACACCTTGCGCACCACTCAACGGGTTGAAGATCCACCGCCCTTCACTCGAGCAGGCGCTACCCTGCGGATGCGGTCCTGGGTCGCGGCGACCGACAACCTCCTGGTCATCGAGTTGTCCGTCGATGGACAAGCCTCCGACACCAATCCCTTCGGACCCACCGACCTCATCGGCATCGACGCAACGCTCGCCCCCATCACCGGCAATGAGGCCGAGACGGCCTCCGGTAATTTGCCCGATGGCTACTGGTCGGTCCGGCGGTTCGTCTCCACCGAACACTCCATCGCGCTCGAGCAAAAACCCCTCCGCAAGACCAGCGAGGCGGCCGTGGCCATGCGGTTGTTCCATCACCGCAAACCCGGACTGCCATGGAGCCGGGGCGACGGATGGTCAGCCGATCGGTTCGTGCTGTCGCCCGCTGAACCCATCGTCCTGGTCGCCGCCGTTGTCACCGATGAGGAATCCGCCCAACCGCTGGATGAGGCCAAGAGACGGATCGCCGCCCTCACCCCGGAACGCCTGGAAACCCTCCGCTCGGCCCATCGCCAGTGGTGGCGGGACTTCTGGTCGAAATCGTTCGTCGACGTCGGCGACCCACTGCTGGAGCGTTACTACTACGGCTCGCTGTACTTGATGGCCTCGTGCAGCCGGAATCCGAAGTTCCCGCCGTCGCTCTTCGGCAACTGGACGACCGCCGACGGTCCCTCCTGGCAAGCCGATTACCACCTCAACTACAACCATCAGGCACCGTGGTGGGGAGTCTTCGCCGCCAACCATCCTGAATTGGCCGAACCCTACGATGCCCCCATCCTCGACTACTTGCCCACCGCCCGGACCAATGCCCAGGAACTCCTGAAAGTGCGCGGGGTCTATTACGATGTCGGCGTGGGGCCGCGAGGTCTGGAGACCTCTTTCATGCCCGACGGCCATGGCATTCCCGGCGAGGGACGCCGGATGTTCCTGGGCCAGAAGAGCAACGCCGCCTTCGCCGCGGTGAACATGTTCCTGCGCTTCTACCACACCTACGACCGGGCCTACGCCCAGCGAGTGTACCCGTTCCTGCGCGAAACGGCTCAGTTCTGGGAAGATTACCTGCACCTCGACCAGGGCCGATACGTGATCCGTAACGATGCCTCGGGCGAAGTCGGTGACGGCGGCAGCGACCGCAACAACAGCCTGTCCCTCGGACTGGTGCGCATGCTTTTCCAGGGCATGATCGACGTGAGCACGGAGCTGGGAACCGACGCCGACCGGCGCGAGCGCTGGCAGGACATCCTCGCCCGGCTCAGCCCGTTTCCCACGGTGGAGGTCGACGGCATCCGGCGCATCCGTGGAGCCGAGGCCGGGCCCGCGGCAAGCCGGATCGGGCCTTCGCGCAACAACACCCGCCTCGAGTGGATGGGCATGGTCTGGCCCACCGGAGTTCTCGGTCTGGGTTCGGATCCGGCGACGCTGCGCATGCTGCAGGACGACGCCCGTGGCTGGGCCGAGAGCGAATGGATCGGGCACTTCAACGGGTTCAGCATCACCTTTCCGGGAGCCGCCCGGGTGGGCCACGATCCAGACGATCTCCTGCGCAAGCTGCGCCGCCAGCTCACGGAGTTCGGACTCCCCAATCTGATGGTCTTCGGCGGAGGCGGTGGCATCGAGAACTGCTCAGGCGTTCCCGCCACCCTCAACGAGATGCTGCTGCAATCCCACGACGGGGTCTTGAGGCTGTTCCCGGTCTGGCCGCGCTCTCAGCCAGCACGCTTCGGACAATTGCGGGCCCGGGGTGCATTCCTCGTGAGCGCCGAGTGCCGCGAGGGACAGGTTCAATCCGTCCGTATCCGGAGCGAACAGGGACGCGACTGCGTGATCCAAAATCCCTGGCCCGGCGAGGCGTGGGCCATCGTGCGTTCCGGCCAAATGCCCGAACGGTTGCAAACCCAACAGGCAAGCCTTCCCACCCGACCCGGTGAAACCTTCGAACTGAAACCGCTGCGGCCCTAGGCGAGGCGGCCTAAAAACGGGTCGAAGAGCCACCCAATTTTGTCTCCAGTAAAACAACCGTTGCAGGGTATTTACCTCAAAGAGAATTGGAAAAAACGCCAACCTGTGGCAGTTTACCATTGCGACGTCGGTCAGGCGATGAACCTGGTCGGCTGACGGCAAAAACCGAAAACAGTCTGCGACACATGTCCGATAACGTGCTCATTCGTGCCCTCAAACACGTCAAAACATCCATGACGCAATGGGTGGACTCCGACTACCACCCCGAAGGTGCCCTCGCCCTCAAGAACAAACCGGAGCAGGTCGAATGGGTCCGCACCCTGCCATTTCTCATCCTTCACCTGGGTTGTCTGGGTGTGATCTGGACCGGCTGGAGCTGGACGGCCGTCCTCACGGCGATCTCCCTCTATTTCATCCGGATGTTTTCCGTCACCGGTTTCTTCCACCGGTATTTCTCCCACCGAACCTTCAGCACCTCGCGTTTCATGCAGTTCGTCTTCGCGGTTTGGTGCGGCACCTGCGTCCAACGCGGGGCGCTGTGGTGGGCCGCGTCGCATCGTCACCATCACCAGCACTCGGATGACCCCGAAGACAAGCACTCGGTGCGGCAGCAGGGTTTCCTCTGGGCCCACATTGGCTGGATCACCTGCTCGAAGAATTTCCCGACCGATTACGGCCGCATCAAGGATTTGTCCAAGTTCCCGGAACTGGTCTACCTCAATCGTTTCGACCTTCTGGTCCCGATCCTCTTCGCCGTCTCACTGACGGGCATTGGAACCCTGCTCCACCACGTGGCGCCCGACCTGGGAGTGACTGGCGGCCAATTGCTGGTGTGGGGCTTCTTCATCAGCACCACGGTCCTGTTCCACGGCACAGCCTGCATCAATTCACTGGCCCATGTCTTTGGATCACGCCGCTACGAAACAGGCGATGACAGCAAGAACAGCCTCGTTCTCTCCCTCATCACCCTCGGCGAGGGCTGGCACAACAACCACCACATGCACATGAGCTGCGTGCGCCAAGGCTTCTTCTGGTGGGAAGTGGACATCACCTACTACCTGCTGAAGATGATGTCGTGGACCGGTTTGATCTGGGATTTGCGTCCCGTCCCGAAGTCGGCCTACACGAAGCTCGAACTTCATCCCAAGGCCGGAAACTAATTCCGACGAGGCCGCATCAGACTCGTTTTCAGCTCATGGTCGGCTCATGAAAATGGGGCCGGCCGTTTTCGGGTCAATCCGATGAATTGGAGGGAGTTGGGGAATTGCTTTCGCCGTCCCGATCGGACTCAGACGCTGACAAATTACGATCGGCGCAAGGTCGTACTGGCCCGGCGCATCTCCCGTTCGTCCTCCCGTTTGCGGATATCCTGCCGCTTGTCGTACTCGGCCTTGCCCTTGCAGACGCCCAGCGACAGCTTCACGCGATCGCCCTTCCAGTACAGCGACAGGGGGATGAGCGAGTTGCCTTTGACATTGGCCACCTCGGCCAGTTTACGGATCTCGGCCTTGTTGAGCAGCAGTTTGCGGGGCGCCTTGGGAGCGTGGATCTCGTGGGTCGCAAACACGTACTCGTCGATGTGGGCATTGTGCAGCCACACCTGCCCGCGATCCACCTTGGCGAAGGCATCGGCGATCTGGACCTTGCCGGCACGAATCGACTTCACCTCGGAACCGCGAAGCACCACGCCGGCCTCATAGGTCTCCAAGACATGGTAGTCGCGCCGGGCCTTGGAGTTGGTGACGATGTCGGACATAAGCGCCTTGCACCGAGAAAAACGCCGGAGAAGGGACTCTCCGGCGTATCTTTGACTGGGTCCAATACTTGGACTTGGGCCAATGGGGATCCGGTGATGGTCGGATCCGATTCCTCAAAACCCCTTAGGCGGCGACCGCCTTGCGACGGCGCTTGGGAGCCGGCTTCCCGGCCGCTGCTTCCGTCGCCTCAGCCGATTCTTCCTGAGTGGACTCGAAGGTGATCTTTCCCTCGATGATTTCGAGCAGCGCGATGTCCGCGACGCCGGCACCCACCGGGGGTTCCACCAGCGGACGAGACATACCGCCGCCACCTGAGGTGAGCTGGCGTACGCGGCGCGACATGAGATTCACCAGAGTGCTGGGATTCCCGACGATTTCGAGGGCTTTCTTGGTCAGTTCGGAGTTCATCGCGTCAACAGTTGAAACGGTAGGATAGGACAGGAAACGGCCTCGGCAACAGCTTTATCCGGAGGTGAAGGTCGCCGAAAAAGTCCAACCGACACGCAGGAACCGGACCCAAGCAGCAGGCCATCCCCGCTTGGATGAAGCCTGGGAGGCCAACTCCAGGGCTTCGCGGGCACAGCACACCCGCTCTTCTGGGAACGCCTGCTGGGGCAACCGGAAGCACGGGGCCCGCGGAGTCCCCGAAAACCGGAGAGCCCGCGGGATTACCCGCAAGGAATCACATGTGGGCGATCATGTTGTCACCGAAGGCCGAGCACTTGATCTCGGTCGCACCCTCCATGAGGCGGGCGAAGTCGTAGGTGACCTTCTTGGAACCGATGGCGCCATTGAGGCCCTTGAGGATGAGGTCGGCCGCCTCGATCCAGCCGAGATGACGGAGCATCATCTCGCCCGAAAGCACCACCGAACCCGGGTTCACCATGTCCTTGCCGGCGTATTTCGGCGCCGTGCCATGGGTGGCCTCGAAGATTGCGTGCCCGGTGATGTAGTTGATGTTGCCGCCGGGGGCGATGCCGATACCACCGACCTGGGCCGCCAACGCGTCGCTCAGGTAGTCACCGTTCAGGTTCAAGGTGGCGATGACGTCGAAATCGGTCGGGCGGGTGAGCACCTGCTGCAACGCGATGTCAGCGATGGAATCCTTGATGACGATGCCCGCACCCGGCTTGCCTTCCGGAATCTTGCACCACGGACCGCCGTCGATTTCCACTGCTCCGAAGTGTTCCTTGGCCACCTTGTAGCCCCAATCACGGAAGGCACCCTCGGTGAACTTCATGATGTTGCCCTTGTGGACCAAGGTCACCGACTTGCGGCCATTGTCGATGGCGTACTGGATGGCGCTATGAATGAGGCGCACGCTGCCCGAATAGCTCACCGGCTTGATGCCGACACCGACCTGAACGTCGGTCGGGAAGGCCTCATTGCCCACGCTCTTCCAGAACTCGGCGGCGGCCTGGGTGGTGCCGAAGCGGATCTTGGAATACTGCTTCGGGAATTCCTTGGCGATGAAGTCGAGGACCTTCTGGGCCTCGGGCGTGCCGGAGGCGTATTCGATGCCGGCGTAGATGTCTTCGGTGTTCTCGCGGAAGATGACCATGTCCACCAGCTCGGGTCGCTTCACCGGGCTGGGCACGCCGGTGAAGTACTGCACCGGACGGAGGCAGACATACAGGTCGAGCATCTGGCGCAGCGCGACATTCAACGAGCGGATACCACCGCCCACGGGAGTGGTCAGCGGTCCCTTGATGCCCACGAGGAATTCGCGGAAAGCGTCAACGGTGTCGTCCGGGAGCCAGTTGTTGAAGCGCTTGAAGCTTTCCTCACCGGCGAAGACTTCCATCCAAGAGATCTTGCGCTTGCCACCGTAAGCCTTGGCCACGGCCGCATCCATCACCCGCACCGAGGAGGCCCAGATGTCCGGGCCAGTGCCATCACCCCGGATGAAGGGAATGATGGGTTGATCGGGCACATTGAGCTTGCCGTTCTGGATGCTGATCTTGCCGCCGGCGGGGACGGAGCAGGTGGTGTAGGCCATGTGGGTAGTTCTTTCTCTGAAAAATTCACCGCCGCGGGGATATGCCACGGCAAAGGGGCATTAAAGCGGGACGGACCCCGGGCCGGCAAGGGGAACTCAAGGGGGGTCTCGCGGGCAGACCAGGTCTCAGCGGACAGGGAATACCCTGCCCCAGACGACGACCCATCTCGGGTCACACGGGCACTCGTGGGAAGCCGACGGCACCGGGGCCCCACCGGTGAGGCCGCTGGCTTTTTGGGTAGAGTTACTCCCATACTCGGCCAGCCATGAACGTTTTTGTCACCGGCGGGGCCGGATACATCGGATCGGTGTGCGTCGAGGAGCTGCTCAACGCGGGGCATTCGGTCACCGTCTTCGACAACCTTTCTGAAGGTCACCGGTCGGCCGTGGATCCCAGAGCTTCGTTCGTGGGCGGTGATTTCAGCGACCGGAGCCTCATCGACTCGGTCATCGGCCGGGTCCAGCCCGAGGCCGTCATCCACTTCGCCGCGCACGCGTTGGTGGGCGAGTCGATGACCAACCCCTCCAAATATTTCCGCAACAATGTCGCCTCCGGCATCAACCTCCTCGACGCCTGCGTGGCCCATGGCGTCCGGAAGTTCGTCTTCAGCTCCACCTGCGCCACCTACGGCATCCCCGAGACCATGCCCATGGACGAGACGCTGCCGCAGCGGCCGGTCAATCCCTATGGTGAGTCCAAGCTGATGTTCGAGCGCATCCTTTCTTGGTACCGCGATCTCCACAGCTTGGAGTTCGTCGCCTTCCGCTACTTCAACGCGGCCGGAGCCAGCACCCAGTTCGGGGAACACCACCGCATCGAGACGCACCTCATCCCCAACGTGCTGAAGGTGGCCTTGGGACAGAAGGCCCAGGTGGACATTTACGGCACCGATTATCCGACGCCCGACGGCACGTGCATCCGGGACTACATCCACATCGCCGATCTGGCTCAGGCCCACATTCAGGCGCTGGCTCCCGGCAAGCACGGCTTCTTCAACTTGGGCAATGGCTCCGGTTTCTCGGTGCGCGAGGTCATCGATGCGTGCCGACGGATTTCCGGCCGGCCGATCGCGGTGGTGGAGAAAGACCGTCGCCCGGGAGATCCGCCCCGCCTGGTCGCCGCGGCTCAAAAGGCCGCCAACGAACTCGGATGGAAGCCGCGCTACCCGCACCTCGACCAGATCGTACAAACAGCCTGGGATTGGCATGTGAAGCACCCGGACGGCTACCTGGACTGAAGTCCCGACAGAAAACCCGAGCCATGAGCGCCCGCCTGAGACTGTCCCGCACCCTGGCGTTCCTGGCCCTCTTGGCTTGCCTGCTCCCGGTGCGGGCCACGGACCTGCGTCCGGGCCCGCCCCAGCGCCTCGCCGGCAGCCGACCCAACATCGTCTTCATCATGAGCGACGATCAGGGCTATGGGGAGATGTCGTGCCACGGCAACCCGATCCTGCGGACTCCGCACCTCGACCGCCTCCACGCGCAAAGCCTCCGCTTCACGCAGTACCATGTCAGCCCCACGTGCGCGCCCACCCGCTCGGCGCTGCTGACAGGCCGGCACGAGTTCCGCAATGGCGTCACCCACACCATCTTCGAGCGGGAACGCCTGCGACTCGACGCGGTCACCTTGCCCGACGTGCTCCGCACGGCAGGCTACACCACCGGGATTTTCGGCAAATGGCATCTCGGTGATGAAGACGCGTACCTGCCTGAAAAGCGCGGGTTCGACCGGGTGTTGATCCATGGCGGCGGCGGCATCGGACAGACCTTCCCAGGGAGTTGCGGCGATGCCCCGGGCAACCAGTACCACGACCCGGTCCTCTGGAACGGAAGCCGCTTCGAAAAGACCCGCGGCTACTGCACCGATGTCTTCATGGACCGGGCCGGAGACTGGATGGCCGATTGCCAAGCCCAGGGGAAACCCTTCTTTGCCGTGGTCACGCCCAATGCGCCCCACGATCCCTTCGTGATTCCCGGCGAGTCATGGGCCGCACCCTACCGGGGCCGCGGCCTCTCCACCAACGCGGTGGCTTACTATGCCATGATCGCTCACCTCGATGCCGCAATCGGTCGTTTGATGGCTCGCTTGGATGCGCTGCAGTTGAGCCAGGACACGCTGGTGATCTTCCAAACCGACAACGGCCATTCGGTCGACAAGATCTTCAATGCCGGCATGCGCGGCGTGAAAGGCACGCCTTACGAGGGCGGTATCCGAGTGCCGGCGTTCTGGCGCTGGCCGGGCCGACTCCCCGCCGGCACCGACTGCGCAGCGCTCACTGCCCACATCGACCTCTTTCCCACCCTCGCCACACTGGCCGGGGCCGACTTCAGTCACCTCCACCGACAAGTCGAGGGCCGCTCCCTGGTGCCGCTGCTGGAGAATCCACAAGCACCGTGGGCCGACCGCTTGCTGGTCACCCACTTCGGCCGCTGGGAATACGGCGAGTCGGCGGCGGCCCAGTATCGGCTCTGCGCCATCCGGAACTCCCGCTTCAAGCTCGTGAACCACCGCGAACTCTACGATTTGCAAACCGATCCCGGTGAAAGCCAGGACCTCAGCGCCCGTCACCCGGATATCGTGACCCGACTCCAGAAGGCCTATGATGCGTGGTGGACCGAGGTGATTCCCGAAACGGAGGCCAACGACCTGGCGCTGGGCACCTACCTCAACCCCTTCAAACAACGCTATTGGGATCAATTCGACCTGCCACGCGATCCGGAGTTGATCAGCCGGATGGATCCCATTTGGAAATTTGTCCGACCCCGACCCCGGTGACACCTTGAAACCCATGAAGGGAACGCAGAATCGAAGAAGTCCGTGGGGAACCGCGGCCCGGACACTGGTCGGACTGGTGGGCGTTCTGGGATCGGCACTGGCCTCGGAGTGGGAGCCCGATCTCGACTCCGAGCCCCACCGCTATTTCCAACGAACGGCCGTCGACCGTTTCAGCCGCCGCATTCCTGAACTGGCCGCGGGCGGCCTCCCGTTGGACCGCTCCAGCGAACGGGCCTTCCTGAAAAGCCTGCTGCGGGCGCTGGACATTCCGGAGTCGTCCCAATTGTTGGTCTTCTCCAACACCAGCCTGCAACTGAGCCTCATCAACCCGGACAATCCCCGGGCCCTCTACTTCAGCGACGATTTGTATCTGGGCTACGTGCCCGGCGGGAAAATCGAGGTGGCCACCCTCGATGCCGAGCTGGGGGCTGTCTTCTACATCTTCGACATTCCCCGCAGCGACTCCCGGGTGGTGGTCGAACGGGCCCGGCGCTGCATGAACTGCCACGCCAATGAGGACACCCTTAAGGTCCCCGGATTGTCCGTGAAATCCGTGGCTCCCGGACCCGGCGGCGGCAGCCTCGACACCTTCCATCCCGGCCAGTCGGGACACACCCAGCCTCTGGCCGAGCGCTTCGGTGGTTGGTACGTCACCGGCACGGGCGGCTTTGACGGGCACTGGGGCAACCGGATGGGTCGGCTGTATCAGGGCGAACTCAGTGCCACGCCCCTGGAGCCGGGAACGCGTTTCTCCTTCGAGCGCTATCCGGTGGCCACCAGCGACCTCTTGGCCCACCTGCTCCATGAACATCAGGTGGGCGGAGTGAATCGATTGATCCGGGCCCAGTACCGATTCCGCGAACTCCGCCACCGGAACGGCGGCTCCGTGCCCCAAGCCCTGCCCCCAGATCTGGAGACGGAACTGGCCGACTTGCTGAGCTACCTGCTCTTCGCACAAGAGGCCCCGCTTCCCGCCTCAGGCATCCCGGGGAATCCCGCTTTACGGGAAGGCTTTGCCCGGAACCGCAAAGTCGTCGACGGCCATTCCCTCAAGGACCTGGACCTCCGGACCCGACTGCTGCGCTTCCGTTGCAGCTACCTCGTCCACACGCCGTTTTTCGAGGGTCTGGATGCCGATTTGCGCCGGCGCATCCTGCGGGATTTGGATCACGCGCTGAGCCCCGAAAAACGGAACGCGGCTTCCCGCCACTTGAGTGACAGCGAAGCCGCGGTGATCCGAACCATTCTCCGGGCGACCGTGCCCGGTTTCCCTAACGGAACCGTCGGGCCTGTTTGAAGACCGGGGACCGTTGAGTGGCGAATGGTCGGACGAACGCCGATTAGTGCTTGGCCTTCTCGGTCTTCTCGCCGGCGGCGGTCCATCCGGAGATGCCGGCGGACATGTGCTTCACGTTCTTGTAGCCCAGCTTCTCAGCGGCCTCAGCGGCGGCCTTGTAAGCCTTGCAACGCGGTCCGCCGCAGTAGGCGACGATCAGCGAGGACTTGTCGGCCGGCAGCGACTTGGCGAAGTCCTTCTCGATGGCATCAAAATCCAGGGCGCCCGGGACGTGGGCCTTGGCGTAGGACTCCGAACCGTTCACATCGATGAACACGGCCTTCTTGGAGGCGACGAGGGCCTTGACCTCCTTGACGCTGATGTCGGGGTATTCTCCAGCGAACACAGAAGCGGAGAGGAACAGTGTGGCGGCGAGTGCGAGGATTTTCTTCATATCCATGACAAGTTCGTTCGGAACCATTCCCAGGCAAGCAGAAAGTCTGAACCGTCAACCCCTTGACCCCGGCATGCAGGATGGTCTGCTGTGGGGTTGTTGATCCCCGGATAGCCCTCGGCATGCGACGCTTCATTCCAGTCTGGATCCGTCACCTCGCGACCGCGCTCTGGGGAGCCGCAGCGTTGTTGGCTCAAACGACGAACAACCCGGGCACCCACTGGGCCTTCGAACCCCTGAGCCTGGCGGAACCTCCTCGGCCGAAAGCCGTCGGGTGGGCGCGAACCGTTGCTGATTTGTGGATTCAGGATGCGCTGGAACGGGCCGGTCTGGATCCGTCACCCGAAGCCGACCGCATCGCCTGGTTGCGCCGGGTGCATTTCGACCTGACCGGCCTTCCGCCGACACCGGAGGAAGCTCTGGCCTTCCAGCGGGATCCGCGCCCGGACGCCGCTGAGCGGGTGGTGGAGTCGCTCTTGCAGTCTCCGGCGTACGGAGAGCACTGGGGCCAGCATTGGCTGGATGTGGTGCGCTACGCCGACACCCATGGTTTCGAGGTCAACACCGAGCGCCCCCATGCCTGGCCGTATCGGGACTACGTGATCCAGGCCTTCAATGCCGACACGCCCTATCCCGACTTCATCCGGGAGCAACTGGCTGGAGATCAGCACGGTCGCGACGCCGCCACAGGATTCCTAGTCACAGCCTCGGTGCTTCTGCCCGGCCAAATCGGCGCCGACGACATTTCCAAGCGCCTGGCCCGACAAGACGCCCTCGATGAAATCGTCGTCAACACCGCCCAGAGCTTCCTGGGTCTGAGCATCGGCTGCGCGCGGTGCCATGATCACAAGTTCGACCCGATTTCTTCCCGGGATTATTTCGGCATGCAGGCCTTCTTCGCCGGGGTTGAGTATGGAGATCGGGAACGGACGGACCCGGAATCCCAAGCCCGCCGCGAGGACATCCGCCGGTGGAAAGAGCGCAAGGCGTCCGTGGTGGCCGCACTATCGAAACTGGAACCCTTGGCCAGACCCGGTTCTGCCGCCGGAAAGCCTCCTTCGAAAACAACGCCGACGCGCGCGGCCGTCCAAGCCCGGATGAACACCGACCGCTTTGCTGCGGTCACCACACGGCGGGTGCGCTTCACCATTTTGGGGACCAATTCGCTAGAACCCTGCATCGACGAGTTGGAAGTCTGGGACCTGGAGTCTGGGAACATCGCCTTGGCGAGTCTGGGAACCCGGGTCCGATCCTCCGGCGACACCACCGTGGAGAACCGCCACGAGCTGCGCTTCATCCACGATGGAAAATACGGCAACTCCCACAGCTGGATGTCTCACGAGAAGGGCCGCGGATGGGTGGTCCTGGAGTTCACAGAACCCCGGCGCATCGACCGGGTGAGTTGGGCCCGTGACCGTGAGGGAGAATTTTCCGATCGCTTGGCCACGGCCTATCGCATCGAAGTGGAAACGGACTCGGGCAACTGGATCACGGTCGCCGATGCCAGTGACCGCAAACCTTTTGAGGGCCGAAACCCCACAGGGGACGATTGGGAATTGCTGCCCGCCGCCCTGGCTGGATTGGATCCCCGGTCCCGCCAACAGGCCCAGGCGCTCCTGGACGAACGACTCCGACTCGATCGGGCCATCGCCGGAGCCGTGGCCTCGCAACAGGCCTTTGCCGGAATCTTCCGCAAACCCGACCGCATCCACCTGCTGCGCCGGGGTGATCCCGAACAGCCCGGGCCCGAGGTGACGCCGTCGGTGCCGGAAGTCTTGGGAACGGTGCGCCTGCCCGCTGACGCACCGGAGCCCGAGCGGCGACAAGCTCTGGCCCGATGGCTAACCCAACCCAATCTGGCCTTGATCGCGCGGGTCATGGTCAACCGGATCTGGCAGGGACACTTCGGTACCGGACTGGTGGACACACCCAGCGACTTCGGCCGCGCGGGCAGCCGGCCATCCCATCCAGGGCTCTTGGACGGGCTGGCCCGTGAGTTCATCGCCAACGGTGGATCCACCAAGCACCTGCACCGATTGATCGTGCTGTCGGCCACTTACCGACAGTCTTCCGCCCACCGAAAAGCCGCAGCGGCACTGGACGCCGAAGCTCGGCTCCTCTGGCGCTACCCGCCACGACGTCTGGGCTCTGAACCCATTCGCGATGCCATGCTTGCGGTGGCCGGAGAACTCAATCGACAACGCGGGGGCCGGGGTTTCGACCTCTTCGATCAACGCGGGGGCCTCAGCGGATTCAAACCGGTGGAGTCCTTCCCGGCCGACGGCCTGCGCCGCATGATTTACGCGCATAAAGTGCGCCGAGAACCCGAGGCGGTATTCGGAGCCTTCGATTGCCCGGATGCCGGACAGAGCACGTCACGGCGGCGCGAATCGACGACCCCCATCCAAGCCCTGAATCTTTGGAACAGCCGCTTCACACTGGAACGCTCGTCCGCCTTGGCCCGTCGGGTGCGACACGAAGCCGGAAGCCGGCCGCAAGACCAAGTCCAACGGGCCTTCCTGCTGGCGCTGTCACGACCCGCCACGCCGGCCGAAGAACAGGAAGCCCTGGCAGCTCTGCAGGGACAAGGTCTTGAGGTGCTGTGCCGGGCCCTCTTCAACAGCAACGAGTTCCTCTTCATTCCATGAACCCCGGGGCAGACTCTCTTTCCTTCCAAGGCCATGGACTGCTCGACCGCCGGGGTTTCCTGGGTCGCAGTGCCACCGCACTGGGCTCGGTCGCCCTGACCCACCTGCTCGGTCGAGAGGGCCTTCTGGCGGCCCAACCGGATGCGAGCGCTGTCCTCGCAGACCTGGCCCACCCCAACCGTCCGCGTCCGCCACACTTCTCCCCGAAGGCCCAGAACGTCATCGTGATTTTTTGCGCCGGGGCGGTCAGCCAACTCGAAACCTGGGACTACAAACCCGAGCTCCACCGTTGGCACGATAAACCGATGCCGGGCGGCCCCGCTGTGACGTTCCAGGGACCGGCCGGAAATCTGGCCCGCCCTCAGTACGCCTTCCGACCCCGTGGACAAACCGGCAAGATGGTCTCGGACCTCATCCCACACCTGGCCGAATTGACCGACGACATCGCCTTCGTCCATTCGCTCACCAGCAAGAGCAACACCCACGGGCCTGCCGAGAATTTCCTCTCCACCGGGTTCGCCCTCGACGGCTTCCCCAGTGTCGGGTCATGGATTGGCTATGCGTTGGGCACCGACAATCAAGACCTGCCGGCCTTCGTCTCGCTCCTCGACCCCCGCGGCGTCCCGCAAAATGGATCGAACAATTGGGGCTCGGGCTTCCTACCGGCCACCTTTCAAGGAACGACGTGGAGCGCCCAAAATCCGGTGCGTCACCTGTCGGCGCCCGGAATCACCCGAGACGCCGATCAAGCCGCCCGCCGCCTGCTCGGGCAATTGAACCAGCGCCACCTCGAAGCGCACCCCGGTGACGAAAAACTCGCCGCGCGAATCGCCAGCTATGAGTTGGCGGCGCGAATGCAGCTCAGCGTTCCGGAGATCAGCGATTTGTCCACCGAGCCGGCCCACATCCTGAGGGCCTACGGAGCCGACGACACCGGCCATCCCATCAAGGCGGGTTTTGCCCGCAACTGTATCTTGGCACGGCGGCTCGTGGAGCGGGGCGTGCGGTTTGTGCAACTCTTCAATGGGGCCTACGCCAGCGGCGGCGAACTCAACTGGGACGGTCACAACAAGCTCAAGGAACAGTACGACCGCCACGCAGCCATCCTCGATCAACCCGCGGCGGCCCTCATCCGCGACCTCCGGCAGCGGGGTCTTCTGGAGAACACGCTCGTGGTCTGGTGCACCGAATTCGGACGCATGCCGTTTTTCCAGAAGGGCGCTCAAGGAAGGGATCACAACCCGGATGGGTTCACCTGTTGGATGACCGGCGCTGGAATTCGCAAAGGAGTCAGCCATGGCGTGACCGATGAACTGGGACGGGCGGCCGTGAGGGACATCCATCCGCTGTACGACTTCAATGCCACCCTCCTGCACTTGCTCGGACTGGACCATGAACGACTGACCTTCGAGCACAACGGGGTGCAGCGACGCCTGACCAATGTCGAAGGCCACGTGATCCGCGAGATACTCGCCTGATGGCGGACTTGGCCGCCGACCCATGGGTCCATCCTTGCCTTACGACCACTTCGGGCCTACCGATTCCACCGACAAACCCCTGGGCGGTCCGATCATCCGCTCCCGGATCGGTCCCCATCCACCAGCATGTCCCAATTCATCGATACCCCAGTCCCTTGGTGGCAGGTGATGGCCATTGGCCGCAATCCTCGCACCACCCTGGTTCGGTTGGCCATCACCCTGGTACTGGTCTTCGTGGGTTTTAAAATGTCCATCCAACCGATCCGGGTGCAGGGCATCAGCATGCAGCCCACCTATCGGGACGGTCAGCGGCGCTTTCTCAACAAGTTGGCCTACCAGTTCGCACCGCCCCAGCGCGGAGACGTGATTGGAATCCAGGAGGCAGGCAAACAAGTCCTCCTGCTCAAACGGGTGATCGCCCTTCCTGGGGAGCGATTGCGCATCGTGCAAGGCACGGTGCTCATCAACGGTGAACCGCTGGAGGAACCTTACCTACTACCCCCGACCAACGGGGTCCAGAACCCGGCTCGATGGAATGTGGAAGAACTGCGGCTGCAGGATGATGAACTCTACGTCATCGGCGACAACCGTTCCATGCGTCAGGCGGACCACTACTTCGGGATCGTGAATGAAAACCGTATTGTCGGCCGTCTGATGAACCCATGATTCCCTTGCCTCGGAAGATCTGGCTCGGAGTGCTGGTCGCCCTGGCGATCGGAGCGCTCTGGTGGCTCATCCCCTCCGAAGAGGAGCGCATCCAACAGGTCCTCGAGCAGGCCCGGGCTTCCGTCTCCTCCGAGGGCAAACCCGCTGATGGCTTGGCTCTGCTGGCCCGCGTGGGTCAATTGACCCAGTGCCTGACCCGGGATGTGGAAATCCAGGTGGATGTCTTTGGCGGGCTCTCTGGAAATCTCAACGGGGTGGACGAGGTTCGGGCGGCCGCGGCGGGGATGGCTCAACAATTCCCCGGATTGAAGGTCCGACTCAGCGAGATCCAAATCAGCGAACTCATGCCGACCTCGGCAAGGGCCACATTGGTGGCCGCCATCGACACAGGTTCCCGAAATGGCCAGACCGCTCAGGAATTCGAACTGCGGTTCCGAAAATGGGAAGGCCGGTGGTACATTTCCAAGGTCGCCACCGTTCAAGCGCTGCGGGCGCGTTGAACTCTACGATCACTTTTCTGGCGGGCATAAACCCTTGCTGACAACCCGGGCGGTGCCAGTACCTTGCCGCCACATGAAGACACTGCTCATCTTCGGCTGCTTGGGTCTGTCCATTGGTGGTGGCCACATCTGGGGCATCGCCCTCAACTTCCACCTCCCGGTGGTCGTCTCCGTCGTCGGAGCCATCGCCACGGTCACCGGCGGACTTCTCGCCGGCCTCATCGGCGCGTCCGACGAGATCGAGGGTTGATTCGACGGCCGGTGCCGAAAGGTTCCCGAGCTGCCGCGGCAATGGTCAACGCCCGCCCTTGAGCAACTCGCGCAAGGCTTTGCGCGGATCGGCCACCAATTCGGGAGTCACCTCGAACCGACGCACCTTGCTGGACGGCAAGGCAAATTTGAGGTCCCGGAACACACGCTCGCACACGGTCATCAATCCTCGAGCACCCGTGTTTTCCTGACCGGCCATCCGGGCCAGGCTGCGGAGGCCCGCATCGGTGAATCCCACCTCGATCCCATAGGCCGAGAAGGCGCGTTCGTACTGGTGGATAAGGCTGCTCTCACTCTTGCGGAGCACATTGAACAAGTCGTCGGCATCCAGCCCATGACACGCCACGCGCACTGGCAAACGACCCACAAATTCCGGCTCCAGCCCATACTGGATGAAGTCGCTGGTCATGGCTTCAGCCAACAGCTCATCGGTGCTGAGGCGAGACGCTTTCGAAGCCGACCCGGGCGCATCAACGGCACCGCTGGTCGCCGACGTCAGCAACCGGGAACGAATCCGCTGATCCAAACCGGCGAACGCGCCGCTGACGATGAAGAGGATGTGGCGGGTATTGATGGTCTCCGGTTGGCCCGATCCATTGCCGCGCATCGCCGTCATGGCGTTCTGGATTTGCGCGTTCATGTCATTGGGTGACACCACCGGGACGTCGCCATCCTCCATGAGCTTGAGCAGGTTGGTTTGCACTCCCCGACCCGAGACATCTCGGCCTCCGCTCTCGCCGCGCGTGGCCAATTTGTCCACTTCGTCCAAGTAGATGATTCCATGCTCGGCGCGTTTCACATTCCCGCCGGCTTTGCGAACGAGATCGCGAACCAGATCATCCACATCGCCGCCGACGTAGCCTGTCTCGCTGAACTTGGTCGCGTCGGCCTTCACGAACGGCACACCAATCAGCTCGGCCGCCGACCGGATCAAGTGCGTCTTGCCCACACCCGTCGGACCCAGCAGGAGCACGTTCTGCTTTTGATAGAATGGGGCATCCACCCCTTCCTGCGTCATCCGCACGTGCTGAAAATGGTCGCACAAGGCCACACCGAGCACCTTCTTGGCTTCCGTCTGGCCAATGACGAAGCGGTCGAGATGACGGGCGATTTCCCGGGGCTTCAAATTGAAGGTGAACTGCTCGGACGGAATGGCCACCGTCGCCACTCCCGGCTTGGTCCAGGATTCTTTCTCCGGCCGGACCCGACGGCGGCGGCTGGGAACAGCAGGTCCCTCAGCGACAGGGCCGAGGGCATCAGGATGACCGGAAGGAATCTTGGACATAGAAGCAGTGATGCGACTGCAAATGCAGTCTGTCGCAACGGTGGAGCCATTCCGAAGAAATCCCAAACGTGATTTCCAAACACGATTTCGGATTGGGGCTTTCAAACCGAGTCCACCCATTCGACCCCAATCCGATGATCCCCTGGGCGCTGGAGCCGGTGGTTGACCCGATTGGGTTTCACGGAAGAATGACACGATGCCCCGCGAATCTGCGAGCGCCCGCCGGCAACGGGTCGGTACCGTGATGGAACGCCTGCGTTCCACCTATCCGGAGGCCCATTGTGAATTGCGATTCTCCAACCCGCTGGAGCTCTTGATCGCCACCATCTTGTCGGCCCAGTGCACGGACAAGCAGGTCAACATCGTCACCGAGGATCTGTTCCAAAAATACCGATCCGCCAGTGACTATGCTCAGGCGGATCCGGAAACCCTCGCCAATGACGTCCGCCGCATCGGGCTCTTCCGCAACAAGGCCCGCAATATCCAGTCCTGCTGTCGCGTCCTGGTGGAACAACACGGGGGACAAGTTCCTCAGTCGATGGAGGCCCTCGTCGCCCTCGATGGAGTGGGCCGCAAGACGGCCAATGTCGTGATGGGAAATGCCTTTGGCATCCAATCCGGCATCGTCGTCGATACGCATGTGGCCCGCCTCTCCCAGCGACTTCGATTGAGCGCTCACAGCCAACCTGAGAAAATCGAACAAGACTTGATGCAATGGGTGGTTCCCACCGATTGGACACTGTTCAGCCACTGGCTCATTTGGCATGGCCGGCGACGCTGCGGGGCACGCTCACCGGAGTGCAGTGCCTGTGAAATCCGCGATTTGTGTCCCTCGGCGATCCATTGATCCGGGACCGCGGCTTCTCGACGGAATCCATCGATCACGACCCATGGTTTTTTGAGCGGCTGACAGCCTTCCGCCGAACTCGAATTCCCCTCGTTCCGGGCAACGGATCCGGGCACTCTTTCCAACGATGACCAACGCGGAAGCACTCTCCTTGTTCCGGCAAACCGGAGCCCTGCTCGACGGGCACTTCATCCTTCGCAGTGGCTTGCACAGCCGTCAGTTCTTCCAATGCGCTCAAGCCTTGCAGGAAATGCCGCTGGTGGAGCGTTTTGGTGCGGCGCTGGCGGACAAGGTGCGAGCTCTCGGAATCGAGACAGTGATCGCTCCGGCCATGGGCGGGCTGGTCATCGGTCAAGAGGTGGCTCGCCAACTGCGTTGCCGCTTCATCTTCGCCGAAAAGGAAAATGGAGTTCTGGTTCTGCGGCGTGGATTCAAGATACGGGCCGGAGAGCGCTGCCTCGTTGTGGAAGACGTGGTCACCAAGGGCGGGCGCGCGTTGGAGACCGTCCACATTGTCCAAGGCCTGCAAGGGACGGTCGCCGGCGTGGCTATGGTCGTGGACCGCTCGGACGGCACCTTGGATTTGGGGGTTCCTTTGATCCCGCTCATCCGTCTCGAAGTGGAGACCTTCGATCCCCAGAATTTACCCCCGGACTTGGCAGCCACTCCAGCCACCAAACCCGGCAGTAAGTAGGGTTCGGCTGTGATCGGAACGGGATGGCGAGCACATCGCTCGTCATACTGGGCGCTCTCATCGAAGGAATGAGAGATCGTGCGTTCTAGGCTCAAGACGGCCGTCCCGCCGATTTCAACACCAGTCGGATTTGCTGGTGGAGCACCTCCAGGGAACCTTCGTTCCAGAGGCCATAGTGCGCCCGCTGAAGCTTATGAGCCATCGGGAGCTGGGCGGATAACCGTTGGTTCACCATGTCATCGGACCACTGGCGTTCTCGCAGCCGTTGCCGTTGAGTGCGCTCGCTGCAAGCCAAGGCGATGACGGCCTGAAAGTGTTCGACATAGCCCTTCTCATACAGCAACGGAATGACCACCACCGCATGACTGCGGCCTTGGACGGCTTGTTCGCGAACCCAATGCGTCCAAACCTCAAAAATTCGCGGATGGAGGATGGATTCCAGGTTTTTTCGGGCTGAAGCGTCTCGGAAAACCAAGCGCCCAAGCGCCGATCGATCCAGTTGGCCTTGGAAATTCAGGATCTCCGTTCCAAAGGTTTCGACGATCTTCGAGAGCGTCGGTTGACCGGGCGCGACCAGATCTCGCGCCACGGTGTCGGTATCGAGGACAGGAATGCCCAGGGCCGACACGAACAATGCCGTCTCGGATTTCCCTGCGCCGATTCCGCCCGTGATACCCAGGGTGATCATTTCAAAAAAAGAGCGCTGGAGAATCGAGATTCTCCAGCGCTTCTGATAGGTGAGAACTTGGATCTAGCTTCCAAGTCCAACCAATACCAAGCCATCAGGGCTTGTAGAGAATCCGGTAAGCCTTCGCGCCCGTGCCTTGATCCAAAGCGTCGTAGAACTTCAGCACCTTGGAGGACCCCGAGGTATTGGCCAAACGGCTCAAACCCGTCCAAGAAGAGTCCACAGCCGGCTCCTGAGCGAGGATTTGATATTCCGTGTTAGCTGCAGCATCCCATGAAATCTCAATGTAAGGCTTACCCTCAATTTGAATGGACTTGGTGGTGACCACCGCACCTGAGAATGGGGTGGAGTCGATGGCATTGACGATACCGTCACCATCGGAATCCAGCGACACCGAATAACGAACAGACCAGGAAGCTTCGACGACATAACCCGTGCCGACGTCGACGGAAACCGGTCCACCATTGGCTCCAGCAATCGGGATCAAGCGCAACCGACCGCCCAAAGCTCCATCCAGAACCGGGCCTGATAGCTCGACTCCGTCGACGGAAACGATGCTGTAATAGAGGCGCGTATTGCTGTCGATGGTCAGAATGGACGCCAGGCCATCGGCATCAAACGTCTTGTTGGTGACGTTGATGTACTGGCTGAAGTCTCCATTCAACTCCAGGCGCCTGGTGTAGAGGGCCCGTTCGCCGGATCCGGAGGCCCGAATGTCGGCTCGTCCGTATTCGCCGACAGTCAAGACCAAGGCACCAATGGCCGAGTTATTCACTAACCCAGCAGCCTCGGTCCCACGATCCAAACTCGGCCACGCAACAAAAGCAGTTTCAAAGCGACCGGCCCTGACGGAAACGGTCACGCCACTGAGGTCGTTGGAGACCGCATTGGCTCCCAGTTTAACCCCTGCTCCCGACAAAACAAAGACCTTGCCAGCGGGTGCCACAAACCGGTCCGAGACATTCAAGCTAATCAGGTTCGGAGTACCGATCAGACCACCCTCCGTCGCGTCCAGAGTGTTGGCGGTAACATTCAATCCCCCTCCGGCCAAGATGCTGTTGGTTCCTGCCAAGACCAGAGAATTCATGGCTAGGTCAACGACATTGCCACCCTCGATCCGCCCCGCATGGTAGAACGTGGATGCACCCAATCCCAGGTAACCCGACGAGATCAAGGTGCCGGTATTCGTGATGTAGTTCAGAGCCGTGCTCTGTCCCACGCCCAGAGCAATGCGCTCGCCGAAGATGTCAGAAGAATTGGAAAGAGTCTTCAGCATCGGGAAGGTGCGGGAAGAAACCCCGAGCGAACCGACCAATTGGAAGCTCCCCTGGTTTGTCCAGTTTTCGGTAACCGGAGCCACCTGCTCGTTGCCGGAGATCGAAGACGCTCCGGAAAATCCATCCGGGTAGGTGGTCGGAATCGCGTCGACGTTGGGCACCTGGTACAGGACCGGATCCACAGTGGTCAAGTTGGTTGCTCGCAGCTTCAAGCCGACGAGCTCACCCGTGGTTTTCAAGGGATCGATGTCTGCATCGATAATCATCACTCGGAAGTGGGTATCGGCCAAAAGATTCGCAGGAGTCGTTGTTCCGGTCCCCGCGTTGGGATCCGAGGTTGCTGCAGCCGCAGCGGGATCCGGGAACTCTGCAGTGTTGGTCCACGAGGTCACAAAGACTTTAATGATGCCCGTCAGATTCGGTTGCCCCACCGGGTTCAACCCACGGTAGACCATGGTACCATTGGTGGATCCGAGGTCATAGTTGGCGTAGGGTGCGGCGATGCTCGTGGACGTCGACGAGGTCACGTGCTTGGCCTTGATATTGACTACTCCGTGCGCACGGATGCGGGCGCCCTCTAGATTGAGGTTGTTCGCCTCGATCCTCACTCGGCCGGCGAGATTTGTGGCGTACCCAAAGGAGGATTGGGATTGCGATCCAAAGAAACCTCTGCCGAGCGAACGGATTACCGACCCATAGGTGCTGTTAGTGGGGTTGGGAATCTTGGAAGGCAGCGATGTGATGGCGAACGAATAAGCCATGTAATCATTGGTCGAGATCAAATTGGTGTAGGCCACGCCGTTTGTCATCAAACCGAAGTAACCCTTTGTGAACAGATCCTTAGTGAACAGGCTGTTTGCACCCGATTGTGAGTTATTCAGATAGCGTGCCAAGAGATTCGATTTGGAAATCGGATTGAGAGGATTGAGCTCGTCACCAATGATGGCTCTCTCGGCGCGACTGATAGGAATCGAGACTCCGACATTGCGAGTGAGTCGAACATTGTATGGCACTGCCGTGTTGGGAATCTTGTAATCCCAACCATAAATATTCGTGGGCGCCGTAGTGAAGCTCTCGACGATGCGCAAGCTCTCAAAGTCGACTGATCCGGCTGTGTTGTTCGTGTTGAGGTATCCCAAGGTCACCGCCAAGTTGCGGGTCCCATCCACCAAAGCCGAAGCCACGACGTTGGAGTTGCGGTTGATGATGAATACCGCATTGATGCGGTTGTTGGTAGCAGTCAGCTGGTTTGTCTGGATGTAAACCAAGGCTGGCACCGGAGGAAGACCGATCGATGAAATCCCATCACCGATCCAATTTTCAGGGTTGTCGATAGGGTTACCTGGGACCCGATCAATGGCCGCAAGATAGCTGATGTCGATGTTTGCCAGGACATTCGTTACCACGATGTTCGTGGTCGCTGTCGTGTAGGTGGTTCGCACCGGTCGGGCGGTTGCGAAGGACCCAAGTTCCAGCGGTAGTGTCGAATATCCCCAATACAAATTCTCGACTCCTCCAGGACTGTTCGCGACATGAATGCCGCCCTCAAGACTCGCAAATCGCCCAAATTCCGGGGAGGTGCGATTGAGGGTAGTCAGGGTGGATCGAGTGAGATCGACGTTGTGACCATTGGCAGCAATGTCTCCCCAAAATGAAACAGAGATCCGGCCCCGATTGACAATGTTGGTCGCATTGAGAATCAAATACCCGCCGTCCCCGTAAGTGTAGGATTGTCCATCTGGATAACCAAAACCGAAGATGGCCGTACCAATGCCTTCAATCACGGCACGATCCCCATTGTAAATGGTCTGACTGGGATACCGGAAGCCTCTGGAATTCACGTTCAGGAACTCCATTCCATAGCTCGCCTGAATTGTTCCCAGATTTGTGTAATTGAGAGTATTACGGGTCGCAAACAAATCAAATGTGTCGGCAGAGAATGTCCCTGCATTGACAAATGAGACCGCGTCGATTGGCCGATCTACCGAGTAATTGCCCCCGTTGTAGAAATCGCCCGCAATGGCAACCCAACTGAAGGCCACAGCAGAAATGATGGATCTGACCATGATAGAGATTCGGGTCGAGAATTTCGTGGTTTTCATCGGTCAGTTCAGTTGCTCCGAAGGGAGAGAACAGCTGCTTCGAGATCCGAGAGCTTGCTGCCAATCGGGTAGAGAATCGGAGCGTTAGTGCTGCCGTCAAATGAGCCCCAAATATTGCCGGGCTGCCCGTCTTGCTCGTCGGTGTTACCGATGTGCAGCGAGTAAACGCCGAGCTTCGAAAAGGTATAGCTGGAAATGGGTTCAATGGTTCCCGGACCTTCGGCGGCGGCATCGAGAGTGGCACCGGTATTCTGGAACGTCACCGGAGAGAATTCGAAGGCAACTGGATCGTAGTTATCGAGCACACCGAGATCTCGAGCACTGATCAAAATCTCTGGGCGTGCAATCAAACGACTGACAACTTGTCGGATGACAACACCATTGGAGCTGACCACTTCGGGATAGGTGACTGCCGCCTGACGGGCGTTCTGGCGAAGCACCGGATCCAAATTCACTTTGACGAAGCGAACCCGATCAACACCGGCCCGAACCGCGAGATTGACTAGTTGGAGCGTGTTGCTGGTACCAGTGGTTCCGACCGCAGTGGTTCCGATTTGGTTCGAAGAATCGGCCACGGTCCAAGGTGACTCCAAGGAGGCAGAAGCGCCCCCGGTACTGGCTGAAACGCTGCCGCGGAAGGATCCAGCGGGCGCGCTTTCATAGTTGCGGTTGGCAGGGTGATACAAATAGCGCAATCCGCCCGCATCGTCCCGGGTGAGTCCGGTGAAGTAACGGCCGTTCGGGTTGATGGACCGCGCAACACGGTCGTCACTGGTCACAAAACTATTGATGCTGACGGTAGACGCCAAACTGATATTGGGATTGGCGGAATCAACCGGAATTTCACGAGCATCAGAGAATATCCGGGCGCCACCATCATTGAAGATGTCGCGCACGATGTACGAATACATGGTCCCATTCACATAGCGGGAAGGACGGCCGGAAATCGGATCATAATTGAAATTAGCAACCGAATATCGAATCGGGTCAACACCCCGTCCACGGATGGACCAACACCAACGCTCTGGAGATGTCAGCCCCAGTGTGGCCATGATTTGCGAGAGGATCTGGGTTTTAACATCAAGGAGCCCCAGGGCACTGGCCGTCGGGTTGACTCCATCGGCCTTGAGCGGAAATTCCTCTAGGTTTTCGCTGAATGCAGAAACATTAGTAAGACTGTTGAAGAGAGCAAATGCCTCATCCACGGCACGCGCTCCATCGGCGCCGAAGAATTCCATGAACGACCCATCAATGCCGTAGGTGACGACCGGGGTACTGAGGCGATATTCGTCTCCACGCAATCTCGGGCCACCATATTCAGGGGCGCTATCCGGGATGTTATAGCCGAGATCAGGAGCCTGCCAGCCTGCCATAGGGCCGAGCAGGGTAAATGCACGGGTCGGCAGGACTCCGAGCAGCAGCAGGGCGACGATTTGAACGATAAAGGGGGTCGTGCGCATGGTCAGCGATCGGATTGGACGCGGAAGTAGGACTGAGAAGCAGCGCCTGCATCAACGGACGCTGTCTGAGTGGTCGAGGTGGCCGTTTGAGTGGCCTGAACCTCGTTCCAGTGGAGGAGATCCGTGGAGGATTCCAGACGGTACTTGGCCCCGACCACCGCTTCCCAAGAAAGGCGAAGCTTTTGGCGCGGAGTCACGGACACCTTTTTAAGATCGCGTGCCGACAAGTCTACTCCGGTGCTGATACCCGAAAAATCGCTCCAAATAGCGCGATATCCCGAAGCGGTGGCCACCACATTGGGAGCGAATTGATCGTTCCTGCGATTTTGGTTGAGAATCATTTCTTCACCGGCAACCAGGCCGTTGGCGGTGATGGCTTTGGCGGCGATGCCCAAACCCGATCCGTCAGCCCCGCGTGTGGACCACACGGCCAAGGCTCCCTCAGATCCGGAAGAGATACGAACCCCGGTTTGGTCATAGGACCGGAAGTCGTTGAGGGTGGTCGGGGATCCGACGACAACTCCCGTGTTGGAGACGATGGCTGTGCGGATGTCCCAAGATGATTTGGAGTCCAAATCAAACTCTGACCATCCGATGATCAGCTTGCCGGTGGGCAAGGTGGCCATGGACGGCCGATCGCACGGCGCTGCAGCTCCGTTGACCCAGATGGGGGAGGCCGCTTTGCCGTCCGCGTGGATGATCTGTGCAAAAATGTCGGAGTTTGCCTCCCGACGGGTGCCTTGGCCACCTAGGTTCAGGACATCGGCAGACGCTTGTTCAGCCACCCAGGCAACGGCGAGGTCACCATTGGGGAGAGCCGAAATCGTCGGTGCCCGATCGACTAATGCAGAAGTACCAAGCACCCGACGATAACCAGAAGGTGATCCAGAACCCTTAAAGCTCTGCAAATTGATCTTGGACGAGACCCCATCGGCTCCGATGGACTGCCAGGCGAAGGCGAACCCTCCACCGGGGACTTCCGTCATCGCTGGTGATTCATGGCTGCCGTTGGAATCAGCCAAAGCCACCACCCACTCATCACCTTGAGGTACTCCAGCGCGGGAGAGCTTGCGGGCATGGATGGACTGTTTGCCGGGCTTACCGGATTGCCAGGCGACCACAGCCGATCCATCCGCCAAGGCCACCACCACAGGATTCTCTTGATTGAAGAGAGCCTGCTGGTTGACTCGGAGGATTTGCGGACTGGCCGATCCCGATTGCAGATTCAACACCCGTGAACCAATTCCGAGGCCATCGCCATCGATGGCGTTGTCCTGCCAAACGACGAACGCGGTCGACCCGGCGGCGGCCACCGATGCATTGACCTGATCGCCGGCAAGACCAACCGGTGAGGCGCTGTTGGGGAGGATTCGCACCTCGCCCCCGAGGACCTCAACCGTTGCCGGCGCGACTTCTTGAATCGTCAAACGCGGCGCTTGAAGAGTGATCCCCTGGCCTAGGAGCGACCCTGTGAGACCGATGAGGGCGAGCCCCATCAGCGTCCAAGGCAATCGGCTGTTTCGGATTTGGTTCATGGATGGTGTGCTCTATGACTGGTGTCCACCGAGCAGTTCGATCATTCCACCGACTGGGTTGTGGAAGGTGCTTTAAAACGCCGTTTGGTTGGACATCGACCTCGGAGGAGTCGTCTTCGGATCCATGGGAAGATTCTCCGGATCATGAACACGCTTGCCGGCTGCATCAACAATGGTCGCCGTCACGAAGATCATGAGGTTCTTCTTTACGGTCCGTGAGTTTTCGCTCCGGAAGAGACGACCCAGGACAGGCACATCTCCCAAAACCGGAACCTTGTCGCGAGACTTGACGTTATCTTCGGCGATCAAACCACCCAAGGCAACCGTCTGACCATCCCACACGATGGCGCTGGTGGTGACCATGCGCACACGGAGACGCGGGAGCGGGAGAACCGAGGTGCGGCTAATCGGCGAGCTGCCGGAAGTCAAACCGAGGATTTGCGGCACGAACGGACCCGGATCGTCATAGCCGACGAATTCAGTGATCGTCGGGAGGATGGTCATCTGAATGGTCTCGTCATCCGAGGACACATAGGGAACGACATCCAAAACCGGACCGAACGGCTGGGACACGGTTCCGGGGATGATCAAATTGATCGCGGCCTGGTTCACGTTGTTTCCAACG
>Ga0255095_1000272_pt1 | contig 28592 bp, 20 predicted proteins | sample Colum_Law_RepC_8_2_FD_188435 | JGI IMG/M metagenome (GOLD analysis project Ga0255095, IMG submission 188435) | Freshwater microbial communities from Columbia River, Oregon, United States - Colum_Law_RepC_8d | ecosystem: Environmental > Aquatic > Freshwater > River | place: USA: Oregon...
CCGGAGTGGTTGGAGGATTCGCGTCGTTTCGGTCCTGGCGCAGCGGTCTGGCCGTGGGAGTCGGGTTTGGCGCGGGCGCGATGCTGGGCCCTGCCATCGCGTGGATGGCTCAGCAACTCACCGAGACGGCTCGATTCCCCGTTTCTTGGGTGTTTTGGGGTCTGCCGTGGCTGACTGGATCGTTGGGGGCCAATCGAGCAAAGAGGGCGCTGTGCGGTTGATCCGACCAAACAATTGCGAGGACTCGGACCCAAAAACTTGTCGGGTACCGGCCTAAACCTTTTACCTCTATTGGCGCTGTCCTTGTGCTCCGGTCGGAGGCGTCAGTGGGTCAAGGTTTCAGAAGCCGCCACACCGTGAATCCGAACAGCGCACCAAAAGCGCTCACTCCCCACCACCCTAAGGCGATTCGCCAGACGGTGTCGGGAAAGGGTAGTCCACCTTCCTCATGTTCGCAGAGGCAGTAGCCGGCGAGTGCTCCTGCCAGTGCACCTCCCGCATGCGCTGCGTTGTCGATCACGGACCAAGCCAGGAGCCCGAAAAGCGCCGTGAATCCGACGCTCCGTAGGATGTTTACGGCGAACTGGGGGGGTAGCAGATGTTTCCGCTTCCAACCCAGCACTGCGAGGAACCCCACGAATCCAAGTAGCCCACCCGATGCGCCCACGCTTGTCGCCTCAGGAAGGAACATGAGGCTGCAGAGGCTACCGCCCAGTGCGCCGAGCAACCAGAGCGGCAGGAGAACGTGGCGATTGGCGGTCCGTTCAATGAGCAGCGCGAGCATGATTCCAGAGGTCGCGTTCATCCAGATGTGCCAAATGTTGCCATGAATCATGGCACCCGTGAGCAGGCGCCACACTTCTCCCCGTCTGACCTCGGATTTCACCAAGCCGGCTTGCGCAATGGACGAATCCAGTCCCACGACTGACTGGATTCCAAACAGAACAACCCATGTGGCACTCAGGCTCCAGGTTCTCCACAGCGCGGAGTCCGGAATGCTGTAGGCCCAAAAGGAGTAACGAGCTTCGCGGGAGCACTGATGAAAGTATTTGGAAGGATTCCGTCGCAGCCGACGGTTTGCATTGGTCGCCTCGAACCACGTCTCAGCGGATTGGATACCGAAGACTAGAAGAACAATCGGGACCTGCGGTGGTGCTCCGCAAGCAATCACAGTGATGGACCCTGCAACCGTCAGAAGTGTGATCACCCGGTTGCTGCGGATGGCTGTTTTGGCGAGACGGAGATCCCGTTCTTTCTGGGCCTCCCAGAGTTCGGGAATCTCGGAGACATGCGCAACGCGGGAACAACCGGGGACTTCGACCCAATGTATAGGAGCCGTGTCGTCGGCTTTCTGGTTCCTCAGATGCGCCTCGATTTGGGCAAGGCTCATGGGTTCGGCCTTGTCCCGCCAAACCCCGGTCTCGCCGTCCAAGGTTGTTTTTGGCAACAAATCTTCAGCCAACCACGGGGCGGATTGAGAATCTAGACTTCCGTTGGGTGGCATACGGGATCCTTTGACGGCTGGGTTAAGCCAACAAGCCCGATGAAGTGGCCGGATAATTGGCACCCTCTTTCCCGAAATGGAAAGAAGAAAACACAACCCGAAATCAGAGGACCGGAATCAATAAGGTGCTTCCCGGATCCGGTAGAAAAGGCACTCGTCTTCAGGTCCTAACGGGTCAGACCACTCGGCATTCGGTTCGCTGGCAACCAACGTGTGAATTGGCGCCCAGCCGCCGCGTCCAAGGGAGAGGGAGGTTTCCACAACATAATGCCGACCGACCGAAAGGTTCTCCAGACGTAACATGAACACGCCGTCTCGAATCCGGCCTCTAACCAGACCCGCGGACGTCCGCATCTCTGTCGGTAGGTCGCCGGAGAATACAGCGGGTCCTAGCACACGCACCTGACGGCTTGCCGACACGAACTCGTGGACGTTTTGCGAGGAGTGATAACGACGCATCTCCGCTAGACCTATGGAATCAAACGCCACCGCTTCGGGTTGCTGCAGGAATCGGACAGGAGAGTCTGTCCGGTAATACAACCAGCTCCGAACCCCGGCTGTGGCCTCGCTCCACGACAGGTGGACCTCACCGACATCAATGGCCACCTGACTTCCCATATTCCGGACCTGATTACCACCCGGACCGCGGGCAATCGTCTCGTAAACCTCGCTCACCCGACCAACGCCATTGGTGACAGCCCCGGAGGAAACCGAAAACATGCGGAAGCGAAACTCCGCCCGGCACTCACGCACATCACCCTCCGGGTGGGGGATCAAGACCTTCTCAGAGGACTGGGAGAGAAACTCCAAAGTCAAAACCGTGTTGTGGCTGACCAGGATAACCGGCCGCCCGTGCTCCACCCGGATGGCCTTGTTTGCCCCGGAAGTGCCACCGCTGCCTGAAGCAGCGATCAACTGAACAGCCACCACCATCGAATGGCTCAGGATCATCCAAAACCTGGGCAAGGATCTCATCGAATGAGTCGGACTCTTCGGAACCATGCATGCTGGCGCAACCTCAAGGTTGGCAGGAGCTGTTTGATCACACTGAAGGGTTTTTGCGACGGAACCTCTGACGTACCGAGGCGACAAGAGGTTTCCAATGCCGAATGGTCTCGAAATGGACGGATGGACCAGCGAATTGCTTTCCGCCGAAAAGGATCAGTCTCATGGTCCTAGCGGGCATCATTAGGCGGCATGGTCGATGCGGTCAACATTGGTACGGACTTTGGATTCAGGCGGGGCAGTCAATAGACTGCCGCCGGGCCAACCCTACCAGTAGGCGGAGCTCTGAAAAGTCCGACCGGTTTCTGTATCGTGATAGTATTGGTGGCTTCCTCCGTTACTCGCTGTGTAGTGGTAGGAAACCATGTTTGTTGTCGCCAACATTCCCATCGGTCCAATGGCTTTTCCGATGGTGTTCGGATTTACCCGCGCTCTCTCACTGTAAGAATCAAGCACCTCCCCAGGGCGGGAGAAACGCTGGTTCAGAAAGGTGTTGAGATCCTTCTCCGATACCGTGTAGGTGGCATAGTGATCGAGCAGGTCCCGCCTTAGCGTGATGTCCTTGGCGGTGGGTGGAATCAAGCTCCGCCCTCTCTCAGGCCACCAGATTCCACTCCTAGTCGCATGGTATGTATCGATCCCGTAGATCCTGAATAGGGACAGGATCGCCACCAAACCGAGTCCGATGATGATGCCCCATTTCTTGAAAGCGGGTCTCCCGCACGGTAACGACGCCTGGAAGGCGGGTGAGCCACTGTGACTCGGATCCGAATCAGGAGGAGTCTTACTCATGACGATGTCGCCGTATCGACCCAAAGGAAAAAACGTCCAGGTCCGATGAAAGCCTGATCGAAGGTCCGAATCATGGGGCCGATTGGTTTCGCGGGTGTGGACTGTCAATTAGGACCGATTCACCCAATGGTTTATTGAGGCAAGCGCCAAGTCGTCAAGATGCTTTTCCGATCCTGAATCATGGTTTCTTCAGGCTGTGAAAGCCAAAAGAAACGGCGCGTTCGGTCACAGTTCCGACGACTGTTTATACCTCGGGCGGTTTCATTGATGATGTTGTATCTCAGAAGCAGCGCACTGATGCAATATCGTGGCTGGAGCAGTCCCCGCTGTAACCCATCCCCGTCGGTCGAGTCACCGTTTTATGCATTTCATTAGGATAACCCGACTGTGGGTTGGTGGCATCGCCGTCATTGCGATGAGCGCCGCCCTCCATGCCCAACGCCCAACCCCGCCGCCGGTGACATCGCCCGAGGTCGGCACCGACCGGCGCATCACATTCCGAGTCCTCGCAGCCAAGGCCCAGTTGGTGAAGCTGGCCGGCAGCGACCTGCCCGGAATCGGCCAAGGTCTCGAGATGAAGTTGGGCACCAACGGCATTTGGGAGATCGCCCTCGGACCGGTCGCTCCCGGCAGTTACCGCTACCACTTCAACGTCGATGGCGTGTCCGTCGTCGATCCGAGAAACCCGAAGACCAGCGAGTCCAACGACAACACCTGGAGCCTCGTGCATGTGCCCGGTGCGGACTGGCAAGATACCCGGGATGTGCCACACGGGGCCGTGGCTGAGGTCACTTACTGGTCGGAAACCCTTGGCAAGTTCCGGCGCTGCCACGTCTACACCCCGCCCGGGTACGAGTCTGGATCGGCGAAATACCCCGTGTTCTACCTGTTACACGGGGCCTTCGACTCCGACCATTCCTGGAGCACCATCGGGCGCGCCGGGTTCATCCTCGACAACCTCATCGCCGCGGGGAAAGCCAAACCGATGGTGGTGGTGATGCCACACGGGCACACCGGCCCATTCGGTGCGGGTCGCGGTTCCATGAGCGGCGAATTCGAGCCGGATTTTCTGAAGGACCTGATGCCGCTGGTCGAGAAACGCTACCGGGTGTTGGGCGACAGGAAAAACCGCGCCATCGCGGGTCTCTCCATGGGTGGAGCCCACACGTTGAACATCGGCGTGCCGAACCTGGAGAGATTCGGCTACCTCGGCGTCTTCAGCTCCGGTATCTTCGGCATCATCCAGCGTCCAGGCGCGCCCGCCCCGCAGGGTCCGACCTTTGAGGAACGCCATCGCACCGTGCTCGACGATGCGCGACTCAAGAAAGGCCTGAAGCTCTTTTGGTTCGCCACCGGCAAGGACGATTTCCTCGTCGAGACGTCACGGAAGACGGTCGGGATGTTCCGAGAGCACGGATTCGATGTGGTGTACCGCGAGACGGATGGCGCACACACGTGGGACAAATGGCGCGAGTACCTCAACGAATTTACCCCCCTACTATTCCGATGACGGCGAGAGCGGGAATCGAGCCTGACCTACCGCACTAACCTCATCGCTCTGGATGCGAAGGCCAGCAGTGGCTTGCCGGCGGGCTATCGGGTGGTGTCAGGACCGGGATCAATTCTCGGCGGTCAATTGAGCCTGACGGGTGTCGGCGCGTTGGTGGTCGTCGCGGAGCAACCTGGCGATGCCAACTGGCTGGCGGCTCTGCCGGTCACCAATCGAGTCACCGTGGGTCGCGGGGTCCAAGTGGTGACCTTCGAACCCATCGGTGACCAAACCTTGGGTGCCGGACCCGTGACGCTGGTGGCCCGCGCCAGCTCGGGCTTGCCGGTGACCTTCTCGGTGATCAGTGGTCCCGCTGCGGTGGACAATGATCGACTGGCCTTCTCAGCCGAGGGCGTGGTCACGGTGCGAGCCATCAATCCAGGAAGCAGCCTTTGGCTGTCTGCCTCCGCCGATCAAACAATTGCTGTCCGAAAACAGACCCGACTTGCTGTGACCGTTGCCGGGAATCTGGGGGGGTCCGTGGCGGTGGCTCCGGTGAAAGATCAATATCTCGCAACGGACACCGTCACGTTGACGGCCACTCCGGCCAGCGGGTTTGCCTTCAGCGCATGGTCGGGTGATCTGACAGGAAGCGCCAATCCGGCGAGCCTATCGATGGCTGCCAATCGCTCGGTCGTAGCCACCTTCAAGGACATCACACCGCCGTCGATCATCTGGGAACTCCCCGTGGCCGGCACCTCCGGTATTGAGCTGTTCCGACTGCTCGGAAAAGTGAACGACAATTCCACGGTGGCCACAGTCCTCTGGTCACGAGATGGCGGCCTGGGACAGCCCTTGACCCTAGGAGCCGATGGATCCTTCAAACTGGAGAATCTGGTGCTGGCCTCGGGCACCAATCGTTTTGCCCTGGTGGCCCGGGACGCTGCGGGTAATGAGGCGAGGCTCGAACGCGAAGTGGTGTGGATGCCTCAACGAATCCTCCGCGTAGCGGCGGCTGATTCCTCCCAAGAGGGTCAAAGGCTGGTTTTTCCGCTGGAACTCACCAGTCCTGGTGATGTCGCGGGGCTGACCTTTGAACTCAGATACGATCCGACGTTCTTGGCTGATCCCCAGATCGAATGGAGTGCCGCGGTGGGGCAAAGCGTGAACAACGTAAATGCGACGACGCCGGGCAAGGTGGCGGCGACGTTCTCGATGGCGGGAAGCGCTTTGCCTGGTGGGATTCAGCGCCTTGCCACGGTGAGCTTCCGTGGCCGTAGCGTGCCCGCGGCCAAGACGGTGGATTTGGAGCCTCGCTGGGTGAGTGCCAGCAGTTCCACGGGAGCGTTGTTGGCCAATGGCAACGCGGTCGTGACGGGAAGTGGTCGAATCGTTCCGAGACGCATCCAAGGCGACAACAACGCCAACCAACGGATCGATATCGGAGACGCCGTCTTGATCAGTCGGTTGCAGGTCGAGTTGGAGGAGGTGCGCCCATGGGACGTCGCGCTGAATGACCTGAATGGCAGTGGACTGATCGACAATGGCGATGTGGTGAAAGCCCTTCGAGCCGTAGTCGGGTTGGATCCGCAACCAACTTCGGGAAGCGAGGCCAAACGGTTGGCCAATGCCTTGGGATTGGCCAAGGCTCAGGTGAACACCAATGACGCCATCATTCTTGAACCGATCGACGGACCGGTGGTGACGGTCGGGCAACCGTACCGAATTGCCATCCGGCTGAACCGCGTCCAAGGAAGTCTCTCAGGGTTGCGGTTCACGTTGAACTACCCCAACGGCTTGAGTCTCACCGAGAAGCAGGTGGGAGCCCTTGTTCCCGGCGATGCGATGCCGTTTTGGAACGATGGGACAGGGAAGGTGAGCCTCGCCGCGATTCGATCGACACCGTGGCCGGGTTCTGTCGGCGTCGCGGCGGTGTTCACTTTCGTTCCCGATGCAGCGTTTGGCGGCCAAGCTGAATGGCCGATACGGTTGGATCAGGCCGAAATCACGGGCAGCGGATTTGATGTCCGGCCGTTGGATCCGGTCACGCTGACCATCCGGAGTCAGGGAGGCATCGACAATCGCCCCAGCATCACCCTCGCGCCACCGAAGCCCGATGGAACGCTGGGGCTGGAAATAATCGCTCCCCAAGGCACCACGATTGCGGTGGAAGCCACCAGCGACCTGAGTGCCTGGACTGAAACCCAACGCATCACCGGCCAAGGCTCAGGCAACCCGGTGAAGGTCACCCTGCAAGCCGACCCGAACGTTCAGGCCCGTTTCTGGCGCGTGCGGGTGAGGTGAATCGGGGCAAGGCTTGATCCTGACATGATTTCCAGATTACCGATTTACTGGTTCCAAGAGCGTTAGGTTGCTGGCCGTTGCATATATTTATATGCTTCGAAAAGATTTAATAAATTGCATGGGATTTTGTATAGTCAATTGGCGTAAATCTTCAAATGCAACTATTGATGAACGCAGTTCATGAGGCGCGATTTCCACGCAATTCGCCTATCACGCCAGTGGCGGTCAAAATTGATATTCGGACAGTTTCTCAACGATATTGATGATCGTCTCAAAAATACGTCCTAGGCAAAACGGAGGTCGAGGATTGAAAAATCATCGTCCAACTTCGGACGAATAGAAATCCTTTGAGCCCATTCCCAAGCTGATCGAACAGTCAGTAGATCACGTTCGCCCAATGCCCATTCTGCAAAGTCATCCAAGGTGGCAGTAGAGCCGTTGCTCCTCTCTAATTCATACACACCGTCACTCAACAAGATCAAGTGGGATGCTGGTTCCAAGACACAAATTTCTTCCTGAAACCGAGCGTTCTCAATACATCCAATAGGGGGAGCTTTGGTTCTAAGTTGCAGCACTTTGCCCTCTTGGATACTGAGCACTGCTGGATGACCGGCACTACCGTATGTCAAACGGCGATCTTTCGGAGTGAACACCCCGTACCATATAGTGAAGTACTGTTCATTGTTCGATTCCATGGGAAAGGCCGTGTTTAAAGCGTCCAAAACTGATTTTGGGGATCGAAAATCTGCGCTCGGCAAAGATAGCGTCCGCATCACATTGAGTACCGATATGGACAGCAATGCGGCTCCTACTCCATGTCCACATACATCGAATAGAAAAAAACACCAATGATCCTTATCGATCCAGCGATAGCCAAAACCGTCTCCGCCTAACTGACTGCACGACTGATAATGCCAATCAACATGTATCCCATGATTATTGATAGGTGCGGGAAGCAAGCAAGCGACATACCTCCCTGCCTCACGTAATTCATCAGCCAACTGTTGCTGGCTTTCAACCAATGCTGCATGAATTCTTTGTTCTTGGTCTCGCAAACGCTTCTTCTCGAGACAAGTAGCGATTCGCGCTTTTAAAAAAACTGGATTGACTGGTTTGGTCAGGTAATCATCGGCGCCTGCTTCGATGCAACGGACGATGCTGGAATCTTGATCCATTCCCGATATCATTAGAACGGGGATCAGTGAAAACCGCTTCTCCGATCGCATCAATCGAAGGATTTCGTATCCTTCCATCTTCGGCATGATCAAGTCGAGCAATACCAAATCGAAGGCTGTGGTTTGAAGTTTTTCCCAGGCATCCAATCCATCGCAGGCAGTTTCAACCAAATACCCGTATCGTTGAACTCGCCGTACCAAGATGTCTCTGTTCAACGAATCATCATCAGCTATGAGGATGCGCTCACCTTGGCCGGATCTGCCGTCGGTCAGAACGCTGCTCTGCGTCGACATGCCAGGTTCCGGAGCGATTGACTGTCCTTGGTTGGGCCGGATTGCGGTTGTATCCAAGTCCTTTGCGGTGATCCACGGCAACAAGTTGGTCTCCATCATTTGAAGCCACAAGGTTGCCGCTTTGTGGATCTTGACCAAATCACTCAACGTCTCGGCCCGATTATCCTCTTGTGCCATTTCCATCAGGATCTCTGTGAATCCAATGATATGGTCCACCGGTGTTCTCAGATCCTGCTGCAACTGAGCGATGTTGAATGCGCGACGCGCAAAGTTTTGCTCACTCAAATAATTGTTCAGAGTAGCAAGTAATTGCCATCCGCCAGTCTTGACTGTTTCTAGATCATTTTTGTAGCCTTTTGGTAGATCTGGGTCTTCGATGAGCAACTCACAGTATCCAACAATTTGATTTATTGGGGTACGTAAATCGTGTCGCAATTTGCCGAGATCGATCATTGATCTATTTAAATATAAAATCGGCGCTCGATTTAATTGTTAAGATGATCGGGTGTTTTTAATAAAAACAGCTGTATTCCAGCCATTTGAAGATTCATAGGTCACATGATCTAGCATCTTCTTAATCATATGAATCCCCAAGCCGCCAATTTCACGCTCGGCAAAGGGAACTCTCAAATCAACTGGTTTGTGTGCCAAGATATCATAAGGTTTTCCGTCATCCTTGATGATTACTCTTAGCGATGCGTCATCGTACTCAAAAGCAACATTTGCGTGGTGGGCATCAGAGTGATCTACAAGGTTTTGCAAATATTCAGCCAACGCATGATCCATTGAGAAAATCAGGTTACTTGGAATAGATTTAGCATCGGCAAAATGCTCCAATTTTTTGCACAAGTTCTGAGCCAGCGATTTACCAACTGTATCAGAGCATTCCATCTCTTTGGATTTTATACAGACTCTACCAAACTCTCTTTGAAACCAGTCAATTCTAGGATTTGATCGGCCTCAGGTGATAACCTTGAAATCAGCAATTTCCGCTTTGCCATCTTGAATTTACGATGGTATTGAAGGATAACTCTTAGGCCAGCAGAGCATATAAAATTGCAAGCTGCGAGATTGATGTAAATTGTATTAAAAGCAGTTTTTTCCATGCTGATCAGTTCTATCTCCAATTGATTGGCAGTTTCGCCGTCGATGCGACGGTCTACGATAATCTCACAATTGTCACCAGATGCTAAGTGTTTAAACGGTGTCATATTAACAATTTTGAATGTGTTTTGATTAAAGGTTGGTACTGCTAAAATGTTTATCGCTGAAGTGCCTTTCGTATATCCACAACAAGGTTTTCTGGCGTCATGAGGGCTTTTTCAACGATATAGGCGACCTGCCCTCGGAGACGCTGCCTGTCGCTATCAGTCAGTATTTTGGCTGTCATTACTACCACCGAAATTCCAGCGCAACCGGGGTGCTTGCGAAATACCTCCAAGAACTCGAAACCGTTCATCTGTGGCATCATCAAATCCAACAATACTAAGTCGGGTTTACCCTTAGTTAAACGTTCGAGCGCTTCGCGGCCGTTTCCCGCCAGAATCACCCGCCAACCTTCCTTCTCCAATTGCTTGGAGACCAAATCTTGTGTCGCCAGATCGTCTTCAACCACGAGAACAGTGTGTTCACCCTCTGGGTTGGCATGACGTTTCACGACCATTGCCAAACGATTGAAATCTAACGGCTTGGTGAGGTAATCGGCCGCACCCAGACTGAATCCTAGTCCTTTTTCGTCGATGATGCTCATCACGATCACCGGGATGTCCGATGTCGCCGGATCTTCTTTCAAGGCGGCGAGGACCTCCCAGCCATCCATCCCCGGCATCATCACGTCCAGGGTTATGATCGCGGGTCGGAGGGCACGGGCCTTTTCCAGACCCGAGGTTCCGTCCGCGGCGGTTTCAACCCGGAACCCATCTCGGTTCAAGGAGCGCCTAAGAAGGTCTTGGACAGTGGTGTCATCATCGATGACCAGTACCAGAGGACCTGAGCCGGTGGACGGAAGGGTTGTAGGGGATCCGGTGGAGGATTGGGCGGCCTCAACGGCGGCTTCGGTCACTTGGGCCGGGATTGTCGCCGTGAAGGTGGAACCTTTGCCGGCTTCACTCACAACGGTCATGTCACCGCCCATGAGTTGGCAGAACTTGCGACTCAAGGCCAACCCCAGGCCGGTGCCACCGTATTTCCTGGAGGTTGAGGAATCTGCCTGGGCGAAGGCTTGGAACAATCGGCTAACTTGCTCTGGGGTCATCCCGATTCCACTATCGATGACCTCGAAGACCAGGTTCTCGGCCTGGCGCCGCGCTCGCAACCTGATGGTGCCCTTGTCGGTGAACTTGCTGGCGTTGCTGAGCAGATTGAAGAGCGTCTGACGGACCTTGGTGATGTCTGCGCGCATCGAACCGATGTCGGCATCGACCTCCAGGATGAGCTGGTTGCCGTTTTTTTGGACCAACGGCTGGACGGTGGCCGAGACCTCATCCAACAGGGTTTGGATCTCGAAGGTCTCCAGATACAGCGACATCTTGCCTGCCTCGATCTTGGAGAGGTCGAGGATGTCGTTGATGAGTCCTAGCAGGTGCTTGCCGGCACCGTGGATTTTTTGGAGGTCCGGCTTGATCTCCGGGGTTCCCAAATCATCGGCTTCCTCCTGGAGCATCTCGCTGTAGCCGATGATGGCGTTCAGGGGTGTCCGCAACTCGTGGGACATGTTGGCCAGGAATTGGGATTTCGCCTGGCTCGCGGCCATTGCGGCTTCGTTGGCCTTTTGCAGTTGCTCGTTCTTGGTTTGTAGCTCTTCCGCCGTTCGTCGTTCTTGTTCCTGGAGGCGGCGACGGAGCGATTCTGCCTCACGGCGTTTCTTGAAGTAGAGCATCCTTGCGACCACTGCCCATCCTGAGAGCGCTAAAAACACGATCCCGGATGGGCCCATGATTCTGGGATCTTGGTACCAGAGGGGTACCACGTTGAAAAACCGCAGGGCAGGGGGGGACACGTTGAGATCCCGGTCGATGAACTGGACAGCAAATGTCCACTTGCCGGACGATTCGGGTTTCCACTCGAAGGTGTTGTCAGCTCTGGGTTCAGACCACGATTGATCGTCAGGGATTCGGTTTTCGCCGGGGATGATCTGGTGCCTGTAGAGTCGGTTGGCCGGCAGGGTCTTGAAGTCCACGGTGTTGAACGAAAGCATCACGGGGCGCCCTTGGGGCACGGCAGAATGGGTAAGATCCTTTCCGTGGTCGGAAGACTCGCCAAAGACGGTAACAATCGGTGAAGCAGGGGTTTTTGGGGAAGGCACATAGCGGGTCAGGCCGTTGGGGGTACCAAACCAATAATGCCCCAGTGTGTCCTGGACGATGGAGTGGACGGTATCGCTGCCGAGTCCGTCACCGGTGCCAATGCGCGACCAGAGGGTTCCGTTGAAGACGAGGACCCCGTTTCCTTCCGTGCCGAGAAGATACCGTCCGGAACGATCCTTGAAGATGCGGGTGATAGGTGCATTCCCGGCCAAGCCCGGCACCCGAGTCAGTATCGTGGATTTCCCTCGTTCAAAGGAGCGAAGTCCTCCTGATGTAGCAAACCAGACAGAGTTTTTCGGTCCTTCAGCGATATCCAAAATCCCGTCGCCAATCGACCCGTCCGGCGAAGGGATGTATTCGAAGCGCTTGCCATCGTAGCGCACGGCACCTCGATTCGTGACGGTTCCATTGAGATTGAAATTGGACAATCCCAACCACAAGACGCCTGAATCGTCGGAATGAACGCTGGTCGTGATTGCTCCCGTGGTATGACCAAGAGCCACTCCGATCCGCTCGATCGCCTCGCTGATCGCATCGGTCGACTCCAGATCGGTTCCAGTGTTCGGATTCAGATGGGAGGCCCCGCGGAATTCTCCTGCCAGCCAGAGTGATCCGTCCTTGGCCAAGGCGAGGTCCACTCCTTGACGATGCCCATCCACCCATCCGGGATGGATTCGGGTGCCTGTGCTCCGTCGGAGGCCGTTGTTTCCCACCAACCAATACTCATTGGCGCTTTTGAGATGGATTCCGGTGATTGAAGCGCTGGAGGAAAGCTCGGCATTGGTTTCCAAGTAGGGGGTGGATCCAAGCTCGAAACGCTCGCCATCGTATTCAACCAAGGTCCGGCCGCCGAAGAGGATCCGCCCCTCTGGAGTGATCCGCCCGCTCGTGATGCCTCCTCTTGGAAGGCCGTCGCTCGTCGTGAAGGTTTGGAAGGAGATGGGATCGAATCGCGACAGACCGTCCGAGGTCGCGATCCAGAGGGTTCCGTCGCTGACCGGGATGATGTTGTTGACCGAAGCGTCGGAAATCAGTCCATCACCTTGGGCATAGCGGACCACGTTGGTGCCGTCATACGAAGTCAAACCCTCATCCGACCCCATCCAAAGAATTCCGTCTTCGCTCATCGCGAGACAGTTTATCTTCGCAGGTATACCGTGACTTTCTTTGGATAAAACCATCGTTCGTGGGCTATTGGTGGGCTGCAGGTGCACCAAACCAACCCGTGGCATCGAGACCCACACCGAAGAATCCTTCGGTGAAACCAACAGGGAGTTGATCGTTGCCGCCTCCGGGAAACCGTCAGTGGAGGAGTATTGATGGAATCCGGTTCCGTCGTAGCTCCACAAACCTGAGGAGGCGGTTCCGATCCAAGCTGTGTGATCGGGTCCGGTCCTCAAGTTCGTGGCGTCGGTGAGGTTGGCATTGGTCACCGTGACGATATTGCCATTGTGGATCTTGCTGAAGCCCCGCTTGGTTCCCACCCAGATCGCCCCATCGATGGCGCGGATGATTGAGTGAACGCCGCCTGGAGCGAGGCCGTTGGTCACCTGCGTCAGGTGGCGGATTCCATTTGTTGCCGAGGCCTGTCGCCGCCAGTCCAAAAGAGTCACGCCGCGCTGGTTGCCCAACCAAGCCACGTTGTTGGAGTCGACATACAGACAACTCACCGCGTTCTCCAAAGCACCGGAGGCGACCGTCAGCGACCGGTCCTTGTTTTCCTTTCCATCATGTCGCGACAAGCCTCCAGAACCCAGCAACCACAAGGCCCCATCAGGTCCCAAGGCACCCTGCCGCACCATGTTTCCAATCAGCCCATTGCCGGTCGTGTAATGAATCCATCTACCTTTTTTGAAGGGGGCCACCACCAGGGAAAGGTTCGTTCTTCGACCTCCCTCTTCGACCCGCAGGTCGGTCAGTTCCTGATCGCTGGGTTGTTGACGGTGCGGAAGGTTGACCCGGAGATTCCAACTCCCGGGCCGGAGGTTGATGAAACGGAAATCCCCTTTTTCATCGGATACGACGCTGGCCAGTTCAGAAGTGATCCTTGATGGGTTGTGTTTTGCGGAGTTTTGATCTGGAGGGTTTTGAATCGCTTGGACAACCACATGCGGCAGGGCGGTGCCATCCCGGGATCTGATGCTTCCTGCCAGGCTGATGGCGCTCTTGAGTCGGAGGTCGACGGCAAGATGGGTTCCGCCCTGGAGTTGGTGGCCATCACTGCGGGCGCCCAGGTTGTCCAAAGTTGCTTTGATATCGTAGGGCGCTGATGTGGGGAAAACGGCGAAGGAAAACGAACCGGTATCGTCGGAAGTGGTGGTGTCGTCGACGAATCCTGTCGGGTTCGCTTTCGTGTTCTCGGTTGGATGCGTGAGGTGCACGACGACATTCCTCACCGGTCGGCCTGAAGGATCGGTTACGATTCCTGAAATCGTCGCCGGCAAATCTGCAGAACTTTTTTGATCCCCCTCAGTGATGCGGGCGTTTCCGATCAGTTTTCCGTCCCTGTGGTTGCCGGTGGCATCCGCCGCTGTCCCATCCCTGAAGTTCCACAAGGCCAAAAGGCCTGGTTCTCGGCCCGTGAGGGACAGGTTCATCAAACGCAGGATCTGATCGGCGCTGCGCTCGCCGGACCAGATCCGGAGTTCTGCCATCTGTCCATCCAACTCCTTATCCGCGGCAGCGCCTCGTCCCCCCTTCATCACGCTTCGACCCAGGTAGTTGGCGAGTGGGGGAATCGGCGATGGCTTGTAAAATCCTTGAGAGAGATTGGTGCAGATAAGGCGACCGTTGAGGTAGAGCTTGATGGACTCGGGTCCGATGACCGTGGCCAGATGATACCAGTCGTTGGTGGTGAGAATTCCCCGAAACGTCCGGTCCTTGTGGTCATCAAAACCCGGTGACTTCCATGTCTGAAGCAGAAGGGAATTGTTGTTATCGTACGACCCAAGAGCGACCTGAACCGGTGTGTCGCTGAAGTCGAACACCCGCGAATAGGTGGTGAAATTCCGCCACTTCACCCAACCTTCCCAGGTGACCGTCCGGTTGGTGAACAGATTCGACGGCAGCTGGACATAACTTTCGTTCCCGTCCAGATCCAGTACCCGATGGCTGTACGGTTTCTCGCGGCCGCCAAAATCCAGTACCTCGACCACTCGACTCTTGCCCATCAGTTGGGCGTCATAAGAACCAGTCACTCGGTTTTTGGTCTTACCGTCTTTTACTTCATCGAAGTTCCATTGCCCGATCAGGTCAGGTTGGTTCTCGGCCGACAGGCTGAATCGGTTGTCCCTGATTTGCGCCTCGGTACGAGCCACTCCCCAGACCCGGAAATCTCGAATTCGTCCGTTGAATGTCTCGAGTCGGTATTGGTCGTCACCCGCGTTCCAGGCGCCAATGAGGTTCCCTCCCGGGTGGATATCCGCGAAGCTTGCGGAATGAGGAGATGAACTCACTTCCACCCCATTCAGAAAAAGATGCATGCCTCGAGGGCCGGTGACACAGGCCAGGTGATACCAAGTGCCGACTTCGATCGCTGTGTTCGCGGTGATCGGTTGAAATCCGCCACTCGGTGAATTGATGAAGAACTGCAGGGACGCTCCCTTGATCCTTTGCTGCCACGGGAACCCGCAACCCATGTCATTCAGGAACTTGCCGAAACTGAAGAACCGCTGAAGGCCCTGCAGGGAACCGTATTGAACCCAAGCCTCGATGGTTCCCTCTCTCCGCCCTTTCAGGATTCCATCCGGCAAGGCCACGTACCCGTCGGATCCATCCAACTCGATGGCTTTGTGCGTTTCTACACGCCGAAGGGATCCAGATGCGGCGTCGGAGGCCGCAAACGTGTTCAAATGGGCAAACAGGAAGCAGGAACCCAGAAGGGCCAGGATTGCGGTCGACCAACCTGTTGCCTGTCGCCGGGACTTGATAATCATGAGGTTTCGGAGGCAAAGCGCCGCAAGTTTGATCAGTCGGAAATGGCCTGAACTGCGAAGTGCGGTGGCGGAGATCATCGGTTGGGGGAAGTCGAGGCAAATCCTTTCGTTTTGCGGTCACCATCGGCACGATGACTCACCCCGACGAATGGAGCCGAACCATCTTCTCAAGGAGGCGGTTGAGGTCGACGGGTTTGGTGTCGAAATCGTCGGCGCCCGCATCGCGGGCCGTTTTCTCATCTTCGGCGCGGGCGTGAGCCGTGAGCGCGATGACCGGGATCCGCGCCGTCTCTGGATTGGCCTTCAGGCGGCGGATGGCCTCCCAGCCGTCCATGACCGGAAGGCTCAGGTCCATGAGCACCAGATTCGGCTTCAGGGCAAGAGCTTGTGCGACGCCTTCAGCCCCATCGACAGCCATGCTGACCTTGTAGCCTTTGCGCTCCAACCGTCGACTGAGCATGTCCCGGTTGAGTTCGTTGTCTTCGACCAACAAGATCGTGGTGGACATAAAAATGCCGAAATGTTGAAGGGGGGAACGATCCAAAAGAGAATAGGAAGCCCACCCGGTTATCCAGACAAAACGGGCCTTGTCTTAAAGCTGACTTGCGGGTGCGCCTTACCGGGCAGCGGGTTCGAATCCAAAGCCTTAGTGGCGCGGTCGAATTCCAGCCAAGAATCACTTCTCTAGGTTCGGCCGGATCGAAAACCACGCCTCGGCCTGGGCTGGGGTGACCAGTTCGCGGTAGTGGCGGAAGATCATGGTGGGGCTGTTTCCGGCCTCGAGGGCGACCTGGGCTGCGTTGTTGGTCTGGGCGAGACGGTAGGAGCAGAAGCTGTGGCGGAGGCCGTTCTTCACCCAGGCGACCTGGGCCGAGCGAGCCGGACCTCGAACCAGCCGGTGGTTGAGGCCCCGGTCATCGGTGCTGGGGTTGATGGGGCCTCGGCTTTTGGCGATGGGTATCAACCATGCGCGCAGGTTGTCGGGGATGGGGATGAGCCGTCGTGTGGCCGTCTTGGCGATCTTCGCTTCGATCCGGATGAATCCAGAATCGAGGTCGACGGCCCGCCAATCCAAGCGGCCCAACTCCGAAGTGCGCAGACCGCAAAAGGCTCCGATGGCCAGAGGAGCGATCAGGTCTTCGGGGCAGTGGTCCAACAGTTTGCGAAGGTCTTCCGGGCTGAAGATCCCGGTTTCGGTCGGGGCGTTGCGCCCGAGATCGATCTCGGTGATCTCCTCCACCAGGTCCCGGTTCAGGTATTTCTGGCGGCGGGCGAAATGCAGCAGGGATCCGATGAGCCGAAGCAGGTTGTTGAGCGTGCGAGTGGTGAGGGGCTCGCCGTTCATTTTCTTGAGCGATCGCAGCCAGTCCCGGACCGAAGCGGCCGTCAGGGATTGGATCGGTGTCTGAAACGCTCCGGCGAATTGGCCCAAGCGGCTCCGGATGTCCCGGAGATGAACGGCGGAGCAGTGGGCCGCCTCGCGATCCCGGACGAATTCGGCCAAGACCTCCGAGACGGTTTTCTGTTCGGCCCCCACGGAGTGTCGCCGGAGGTAGTCGGCGACGACTTCGATCAGGCGGACGCCCGGAGGGAGTTTCGACCGGGCGGCTTCGAATTCGGAGATGGCCTCCGTCAGGGAGACCCGAAAGGGGGCCACTCGTTCGCAGGCATCGGCATAAATGGACGCATCGGTGCCGGTGAAGGTGCTGGCTGCCCAGTCGCCGCGGGATAGGGCGGTTGCGGTTTGCTCGGCCAGGGCGGTGGCGGTTCCTAGGTCTGAGAGGGCTTTTCGAACTCGTTTTCCGGTGGCATCAACCCAGGCCACGACGTGCTGCGGATATTCGACCCCGGCGACCACCCGTTTCTGGTGGTAGATCTGGACCCGGACGGACCCGCGTTTGATGACCGTCGGCTTGTCCCGTTTGGAGGGCCGGGGCCGGTTTGCGCCGCGCTGTGTCACGCGACTTTTGTCATCAATCTGTCATCAAAAATCAAGGTGTCTTCAAAAACCCCAGCAAAAGATGGTGGAGGCGGCGGGAATGGAACCCGCGCTGCGCCCCTTGCCGTCCGTGAACGTGGTCCTTTCGCTCCCTGAACCCGTGGGATGGGTCGTCGCGGTTCCAGTGGTGCGACCCGACGCATCGCGGAAGGTGGTCCGTTCCGACGAGCCGGTGGTGTAGGTGGTCGCCGAGCCCGTGCTGCGTCCTTGGCCATCGGTGAAGGTGGTTCGCTCGCTTCCCGAACCTGATGGACGTGTGGTCGCTGTACCGATGGTTCGCCCTGAGGCATCGCGGATCGTAGTCCGCTCCGTGGTGCCGGTGATTTGAGTGGTCGCAGAACCCGCACTTCGACCTTTCCCGTCAGTCAGGGTGGTTCGTTCGGTCTTGGACTGCGCCATCGCGGTGGTGGCGAGGACGAGGCATGCAACCAGGAGGGGAGCGGATTTGTAGCGGGGCATGGCTCCAAACTACGCCGACACCGCCTCGAGACAATCCGAATTCAGCCGGTGGCAGTGGCATTGGCTTTCGGCCGTTCCCGCCAGCCCCTCAGCATGGAGCGTATCATTCAGTCCTCTGCTGCGCCCATCGAACACTCCTGATCACCAAGATGGTAAAGCGCTTATTGATAATCTGTGTTGTGGTTTTGGGTTGGTGTTGTGATACAATTGGGAAGTTATGGAGCCATCATTCAGTCAAAGCCGGGATTTCCCTATTCGTAAACGCCTCCATGCCAATCCAAAGAGGGCTATGGGGGTGATGCTCAAGGTCCGCCAGTCTTACCGAGCACACTCGGCCCGGGGCCTTTGGCAGGCGGTGTCCTTGCTGACTGACCGGGTCTCTCAGGCGGATATTCCCACCGCGGAGCTGGTGCAGGCCACCAAGGCGCTAGCAGAGGCAGCTGAGGCCCTGAGGATCTTGGCCGGGGATCCGTTGCCCAAGGGCAGGTCGGGTGGGGCTACCTATGAGCTGCCGGTGGTGGCACCGGTGGGTGAGTGAGGGGTTTTCTCAAAGGCCAACAGGGCCGTGCGGTCACCTGTTTGCCGTAGCGGAGAGTGCAACCTCCCGGAGTGTCTCGGCGATAGACTGGCCACCCTTCCACCAGTGATACCGGGCTGGTGAGTCGAAGGGGATGCGGAGGTTTCCGTCGGTATCGATGTATGGCTTGGGCGACTGTTCTGGGACGCCTAAGACGGGTATTTCTGAGTCCTTGCCATCTGAGGGTTTTGGGACGTCTGGGACGCCTGGGACGGGTAAACTCTGACCCTCATGTAAATACGGAGCATATGTGATGCTCTCCTGACCGCTATACCCGCGAGGGTTTGAAAATGGCGTCCCAAGCGTCCCAACCGTCCCAATGAGAGGTGAGCTGATTACTGATTTCAATTCTGGGACGCCTGGGACGGGTAGCTCTGGGTCTGGGTCAGGCTTTTTGAGTTGTGCGGGTAATTTCATGGGGGTCATTTCGACCCTGATCGACTGTCTGACTATTCTGGGCGGTGGCCTCGCAGTGATCACGGGTAAGCTTTTCTTCCTGCCCACCAAGGCGAAGATCCGCTTTCGGTGCTGCTTGTCGCGCGGATGGACGCAACACCCGAACCGCCCGTCCGGATAGATAATGAGGTGCTGGCCGCTGGTGTCGCCGCCTCCCTCAGCACAGGCTGGGCAGCGGGCATAGATTTGCCCGCCACCCGTTGTGCGTACCTTCTCAAGCCTGTCGATCTGGAGGCTCATAGGTCACCCCTGAATCAGTCGGACATTTCGCCATCCGCGCCCAGAAGACCTCTTGCCCTCGTCGACAATGCTGTTCGATTTGGGCACCTGCCAATACTCCAGCATCAGGTCGGGAGCCTTCCGCTCCACGACCGTGGTGGGCAGCGGGTTCCAGCCCTGATCCGCGCAGAACACGGCGTAGGCCTGTACCAACTCACTGGTGGTGACATTGTCGCCGTCGCCCCGTTCGATTCTGGTTCGCACGAACATTCGGAGGCTGTCCGACTCCTGAAGCAGCGAGTCGATCCGCTCCTGTTGTGCCGGCGTCAGCTTGAAGTCGCCCCTCTCCGCCAACTCCGCTTTGTGCTTCACGAACCCGTCAATCCCCCACCTGAGGATTCCGGAGCCTTCCTCTCGGAGAAGTACTTTGTCGAAGTCCGGGATGCGCTTGGCAACGGGTTGCCTCTCATACCGCACAATCACTAACCGCCGCCGCCAGGCACCGGAGTCCTCCTCAAGTCGGATCCTCAGCCGGGAGTTGCACGTCATGATGACGTTGAAGGTGCCGAACATCTGGAAGGTTGTATTCGAGCCTTTAGCTTCCCCGGTGAGCGGATCGCCGCCAACGAGTGCCTTCAGCATCGAGGCGCTCTTCTGGGCTAGAAAGTCGCTCGGCACATCCGGACCGGTCAGCAGCGTCTTGCCAAGGTACCGAAATAACTCGAAGCGACTATCGAGTTGGGAGGTTCTGAGTTGGCAGCAGTTTGGCGTACCGACCAGTGCCTGGATGATGCGGACGAGCGTACCTTTGCCACCAGCCGGCGTGCCTTCGAGGATTAAGAACCGCTGCGGCAGGTTGTAGCCGAACAGCGCAAGCCCTGCCCATCGTTGGATCAGGTCGGCGTCTTCCGGGGAAACTGCTGAATGGATCAGTTCGTCTAGGAACCTTGGGCATTCGGCCTTCGGATCGAACGCGATGGGTGACTGGTTTCTCGAGTAGTCCTCGTGGCAGAATGGGTCAATCAGGACAACACCGTCATCGGTGAATCGAATGATGCCATTTGCAACATGGATGAACTGTCCCTTCTCCTTGAAGACATTCTTCCGTTCAACGATGCCGGTCAGCGCCCCGCAGATATTCTTGAGATTCTGCTGCGTGATCTGTTTCTCAAGCGTGATCTGCCCCGACTCTTGGCTGTACGGGAGAATTCGTTGCGCGATCGACTCGCAGATGCTGGCCTTCGTCACCGTTGTCCAAAGGCCAGTTCCTTGATCGTACTGGTAGAACTCCTCCTCACCCGGTTCGTACAGGACATGGTTGTCCGTGGCATATAGCCCGGCCCAGTAGCGCTCGTTGATGCCGTTAACATTTTTGGCATCGTTCAGGTAATAGGGGTTACCGTATTTAAGGATCAACGACTTATCGATATCGTTAACAGCCTTCTCGAACTGCGGCACCGGCCATCCTCCGGGCCAGTTGATCTGGTCGAACTCCAGGACCACAGGCGGGTTGGGGACGAGCACCTGGTACTCACACCCGGAGGGATGGGTGCCGTAGACGGTCGACAGGACGCCGGTGCTGCGCCACTCGTAGAGCGATCTGCCGATCGGCTCGCCCTTCTTGGTGAGCACCGTGTCGGTGGCGTGCCTTTCCTGGGACGTACCAGGGTACGCCCCGTTGATACGAACACCGATCTGCGCCCCCCTGCTACCCTTCCATCGGGCCGAAGTTGCCAGCAGTGGATTTACCCGGAGGAACTCCTCGAGGCTCTGGTCATCGTCGAAGTCGATAGCGCAGAACCCGCCCGAGAACTCGCCAAGGCGGACAGCTATGTTGTTGGTCGCAAGCATCGCTTGGTATTCTTGGCGTCGCGTGCTCTCCATCGTCTCCGTGGTGAACTTCACCATCGGCTTCTTGGTGCGCGGGTAGCACGGCACCATGAAGAGAGGTGTGCCGAGCCAGGTCTCAATCTCGGAGATGGTCTTCACGGATCGGTTCACTACCCCCGCCTGTTCGGCTCCTGACTGATCGAGAGTTGTAACGGATTTCATCGATAGGGTGTCCGTCGGTTGTTGTAGTTGTGTCACGGCTGCACCTCGATCTTGGGAGTAGGGGGCTTAGCCGCCCCATGTGGCGCCTTCTTGAAAACCCGAACTGCGGCTTCGGATGAAACAGGAACGATGCAGGGGGTGAACGTCTCAAGGGCATCTGCCGTTGCCGGTGAGCCGCAGGCCTCAGCTTCACTGGTGGCTATGAACGCTAGGATTGATGCCAGGTGGAAAAGGCGGGTTCCACGGATCTTTCCCGGTGCGCGAATTGAAACGGACCGAATTTTCCCTTGGGCGGCGAGCGCGTAGAGGTACCCACGCCGAAGTCCGGTGAAATGCTCGGTCCCTCGGGCTGGACACCGGATCCAAATCGGCCGGTGTATTTCGTCCCGATCGCTCAGCAGGTCAGTAAGGCTTGCGTTGAGGGTGGGGCCACTCTTGGGAGTTCCGGGAGTGGCGTCCGGTATGACGTGTTTTGGCATGTCGCCATCGTCACCCCTGTCCGGTCCAAAAGAGGGGACACTTTGGCGTTTTGTTTCTTTTTTAGATCGGATTCCTGAAGAGCCAGAATCGGGAGGGATCGGTCAGATTCGTAACCGTTCGGAGAATGATCTGTCGTCCGGGCTTCACGTACATTCCGGTTTCCGTTTTTGCCCAGCCAGCCGCGAGAAGGCGCTTAGAGACGCGAGCGAGACGTTCTTTCGGGAGGGCGGTGCCCCAACCCCATTGCGCGTTCCAAGTGCGTGGGTGCAAGAGCAACCTCGGTGTTGAAGGTTTGACTGCGGCAACCTGTCCGCCGAATACGGGTTCAAGAAGTCTCTGGTCCTGGTCCTTCGATGCTTCGATATCGCTGATCCACCGGGCTCGGGGTGCTGCTGGCTTGAGCCTGAGTCGGGCACGAATCTTTCGGAGCGTGTCCTCCTCGTGTCCATCCCTTGAAACTAACCCGAGACGGTTGAACAAACTGTTAAGCGCTTGATCCGAGCAAATCGAAAGAGGAATTCGGTTGGGCAAGTTCTCTGGACCGATGATCCAGAATGCGACCATTTGCCATCGAATGGCGGCAAGCATCTCTCTTTCGTTGAGTTCTAGATCTGTGCTGGTCGAAGTCGATTTTCGCCTTTGGATCATCGACTTCAGATCAAGACGTTTCCCCCTCAGCGGACCCTTGCCATGGAGCATTCTCAGCTCGGCCTCTTCGGCGGATTTCGCGGCAGCGACCAGATTGCGCCCAGCTTCTCCCAGGGGCCGGAACCGACCGAGAATCTCCCAACGTATCGGTTTGAAGGGCGGCGGAAGCAGGTTGTCGAGATCGTGGCAGATGCTCTGGGGAAAAAGCCGCTGGAGACAGTTGCCTATCCACCAGTCGGTTTGCCGCAAGTCCTCAATGCGCCATTCACCCAGAAGCGGCCTGCGGGGCGTGCCGGTGTCGGTCGAGTTATTCGCCTTACTCATCGGCCCTCCCAGTTGACCCTTCGGTGTCCCCATGAAGGCACGAATGTCAGGGGAAGCCATTGGTGTCAAACATTCCAGTTTCCAGGACTGTGCCTGGGAGTGGTTGCTCAGGGTCCAGACCTTCGGTGCACCTGATTCAGGTGGTCGACTTGGAAACCGTCGTTCCCAAAATGTCAGGCATCGTGTCCACCGCCCGGCGCAAGGCAGCGCCCTCTATGTGGGTGTAGTGTCGGTTGATCGCCTCCGAATCGTGCCCGATGAACTCTGCGGCTACCGCATCGCTCACGCCGGCATTCTTGAGAAGGCTTGTGGCGGTGTGTCGAAGGCTGTGAAAGCTCAACTCAGCTTGCTCATGGCGGACGCTGGATCCTTCGCCCGTCCCGGCGTATTTGCGGGGCTTGGCCAACCCCGCAGCCACCAGGATGCTGTGGAACTGCTTGGACATCCGTCCATTGTGCCCGGATTTCGAGTAGGTCTCAGCTGCACTTGGGAACAGCGGAGCGGAGGGATTGTCGGATGACGGAAGTCCCTCGATGAAATGAACCAAAGGGGCTGCCAGTGGAAGGATCTGTCGGCGTCCGGTCTTGGCAGTCACCAGACGAAGTTCGCGGCGCTGAAGATCCACGTTGTTCCATGTCAGCTGCGCGAGATCTCCAAGTCTCTGTCCGGTATACACACCGAAAGCGATCAGTCCCCGCCATTCATCGTCGGCCGCTTCCAAGACGCGCCCCAATTCAGGAACCGTGAACGGGCGCCGCTTCGCCTCGCTTCGCCGTTTCAGCAGGGTCACTCGCTCTGCGGGGTTCGCATCGATCAGGCCGTCTCGCTTGGCTTGATTGAAAGCAGTGCGAATGATTTTGAGGCAGGTGTTGACGGTGTTCGCGGACACCGTCTTGGCATAGTGGTCGCGGAACGCGCCAATTTCGCGGTGGGTCACCTGGGTGAGTTGGATGGAGCCTTTGGGGCCGAGCACCTCAAGGAAGCGCTCTATGGCCACAGCGTATCGGGCATGAGTCTTTTCACCAGCCTCCAGCTCCTTCCGTTTCAGCCAGTTGGTGAAGAAGTCCTTCGTTGTGGAACTTGGCAATTCGTCGGGATTTGCCAGGGCATAGATGTTGGCGATGACCTTCCGGGCCTGCGCTTCCACCAGCAGGCCACGGCGTCCTGCCTTGCTGGCATCCTCGAACTGGTTGGCGATCCGCAGAGCTTCACGGCGGTCAGTGCTCTTGGTGCTGCGCTGTGTCCTCCTCCCATCGGGGAGAGTAAAGCAGGCGATCCAGAAGGGGCTGTTCGGTAGTTGTCGAAGCGAGGCCATAAAAGTTGCAACAGGAGTTACAACATTTACTGGTGTCAGGCAAGCTCAACAGTGTCAAAAAGCTGAGTAAAAACGAGTTTTTAGAGTGCAGATTTGAATCGTGAGTTCAAATCTCACCGCCCCGACCATCTTCTGAAGATTTCCCCGTGTTTTCGTTCGTGCGGTTGAGGCTGTCATAGCGGCAATTCTCTTCACTCTCCGGATCGCTCAAATTCGAGCGATTCTTCTCGGCAGGGCCGGAAGCCTTGGGTTTGCTGGCGGCACTCCCATGAATCTACTACTGCCCCTCAAGACGCGTCGGGATTTCCTTCGGACCGCCGGTGGTGTCGCCGCCTGCTTCACTACGGCGGGCGCCTTCGCCGAGGCCCTGACGCGAACCCCCTCCGCCACCGAGGGGCCCTACTATCCGAACCACCTGCCGCTCGACACCGACAATGACTTGATTGTCATCAACAACGCCCTGACCTCGGCGGTGGGTGAGGTGGGCTATGTGAGCGGACGGGTGCTCGATGCGGGCGGCAAACCGGTGCGCAACGCGTTGGTAGAAATTTGGCAGTGCGATGCCCACGGAGTTTACCTGCACACAGGCGACACCTCGAATCGGTCGCGTCAGGACAAGCAATTCCAGGGGTTCGGCCGGTTTTCGACTGGAAGCACCGGGGAGTACTTGTTTCGGACTATCAAGCCCGTGCCGTATTCGCCCCGGACGCCGCACATCCATTTCAAGATCCGTCGCGGTGGCCAGGAACTGCTCACGACCCAGCTCTATATCCAAGGTCATCCCGGCAACGAGAAGGACTCGATCTGGCGCGATTTGAAAACCCAGCAGGATCGCGATGCGGTGACCGTCGGATTCAAGCCGATGCCCGGGGCGAAGGCCGGGGAATGGGCCGCCCGATTCGACATCGTTCTAGGCAAGACACCCGAGGCGTGAGCCGGCGGTTTTAGGCAGTATCCACAGACGCCCAGTGAGGGCGCCGGGATTACAGCGCACCGCGCAGTCCACGACGTCACCCTCTAGGCCAGGTCCCACGACTCGGCGTCTGCGAATGCCTGATGAATGCACCGTGCCGCCGGCGATTTGCTGCTGACATCCGCTCGGTGTTCTCTCTGACTTTAGCCCATGCGAGTCCAGCCGATGTCCGGAATGCGCAGGGTGCCTCAGAGCCTCGCCTGGGGACGCGTGGCTGTCCTGCTCGCGGGGTGCGTGCTGATGCTCGGGGCCTGGGCCCAACCCATGATCCCCGGCTTGGTGACCGGAACGCTCGACCCGGAATTGCGCGGTCAGGTGCTCATCGAAGAATTGAACTGTGTGGCTTGTCATGCGGGCGAGGGTTCGCTGAAGGCACGATCGAAGCAGGCACCGCGACTTTCAGAGGTGGGCTCGCGGGTGAATCCCGCCTATTTGGAGCGCTACATCGCCGATCCCCACGGCACTCGGAGCGGGACCACCATGCCCGACGTGTTGGCGGCACTCGACCCCGAGGAGCGCCGCCACACGGCCCGGGCCCTCACCCACTTCTTGCTCTCGCTCCGGAAGAACGAGTTTTCGCTGCAACCTCCGGATGCGGTGGCGGCCGGTCATGGCCAACGGTTGTTCGTGTCGCGGGGTTGTGTGGCCTGTCACCTGCCGCCCGAGAGCCATGGAACGGGGCCCTTGGCGGCAAGTTCGGTACCGCTCCCGGAGTTGGAGTCGAAGTACAGCTTCCGGAGCCTCACGGCCTTCCTGCGGGAACCCCATCAGAGCCGCCCTTCAGGCCGGATGCCGGACATGCGGTTGAGTCCTCAGGATTCGGAGCGCATTGCGCACTACTTGCTGCAACGCACACGGGTGCCCGGAGCCTTGGCCTACACGTTGTATCGGGGGCAGGTCTGGGAGGGACTGAACAGCGAGGAAGTCCGGGCCGAACGGGCTGGGCAAGTTCGCGACTTTTCCCTCAAGAGCCTCGGAGAAGTGGGGCACCATACGGCCATTCGCTACGAGGGCTGGATGAAGATCGCCACGCGAGGCAAATACCGGTTCTTCCTGACCATGAACGGCGGTTCGCTGACGGTGGAAGGGCATTCGCTCGTCGTTCAGGAACCCAGCGATGGTCGCGGGGTGAAGGAGTGGGACGTGGAGCTCGAATTGGAATCGGGATGGCGATCCATTCAGATCACGTATTTCCACACCGGGCATGATCCGAAGTTTTCCTTCGAGATGGAGGGGCCCGGTTTCCCGCGCAATCCCTTGCCGGAATCCATCCTGTCCGTGTCCCGCGAGCCCATTGCGGCCTTGGAACCGCTCTCGGTGGACCCCGCTCTGGCGGCCCAAGGTCGGCAGGAGTTCGCCACGCGCGGGTGCGCCCAGTGTCACGATGATCTTCAGGTTCGCTCTGGGCCGGGAACGTTGTGGGCCAATTTGCGGTCGGGGCAGGGCTGTTTGAGTGAAGAGGTCGGTCGGTGGCCGCGGTACGATTTGAACCGTGAGCAGCGCGCACACATCTCGCAGGCCTTGGCGCGGGCCCAGGCACCCGAGTGGACGGATTCCCAGCGGATTCAAAAGACGCTCGTCACGTTCAACTGCATTGCCTGCCATGAACGGTCTGGGGTGGGTGGTGTCGCCGCGGAACGGGCCGGATTGTTCACGGGGACCGAACCGGGTCTGGGAGATGCGGGCCGTCTGCCGCCAACCTTGAATCATGTGGGGGCCAAGCTCACGCCGGAGGGCTTCCGCGATGTGCTGCTGCACGGCAAACGCGCGCGCCGTTATCTCGACGCCAGCATGCCTCAATACGGCGACGCGCAGGTGGGGCACTTGGTGGAGTTGTTTGCCCGCGTCGACCATTTGGAATCGGCCCGCATTCCTGAGGTTCCTTCAGGCCCGCTCTTCCGCAACGTGGGGCACGAATTGGTCGGTAGTGAGGGGTTCAGTTGCATCGCCTGCCACGAGTTTAACGGACAGAAATCCGGCGAGATGGGGGCGGTCGATTTGGCAACCGCTTCTCGCCGACTTCAGAAAAACTGGTTCCACCTCTATTTGCGGGAACCGGCCCGATTCAATCCGACGGTCATCATGCCCAGTTACTGGCCGGAAGGCAGTTCGGGGCGGACCAATTTGCTGGAGGGCGATGCGGCCCGGCAAATCGAAGCCTTGTGGGTTTATCTGGCCGATGGCGACCGGGCCAAGAAGCCCGTGGGGTTGTCCCGGCAGTCCCGAGAACTGCGAGTCGGTGACACCACCGAGTTGTGCCGAGGGCAAGGTCCGGTGGGCTACCGCGGGATTGGCGTCGGGTATCCGGAGCGTCTCAATCTGGGATTCGACTCCGGCGAAATGGCGCTGCGGATGCTGTGGAAGGGCGAGTTTGTGAGCATTGATGCCGGGCATTTTCACCCGCGGGGTACCGACTCCATCAACTTCCCACCCGGGATTCCCTTCCACCGTCTTGAATCCCCCGAGGCCACCTGGCCTCGCAAGGCGAAGACCAATCACCTCTTTCCCCAAGACCACGGATACCAGTTTCTCGGCTACCATTTGGATGCCCGTCGGCGTCCGACCTTCCGGTACCGGTATGGGGATATTCTCGTGGAGGACTTTTTCGAAGACGTGCTCGATGCGCAGTCCAAGGCTTATTTCCGGCGGACTCTGACCTTCACGACCCCATCGGGCTCGACGGCCTCCCCAGCCGCCCAGCCCTTTGAATTCCGTGCGGCGGTGGGCCAGCACATCACGTCGTCTTCGGCGCGTAGTTTCAGTGCCGACTCACTGCGACTGCGCATCACCAGCGATCACTCGGGCAGAGTGCGCGGCGGGGCATCTGACGAAGTTCTCATTCTCCTGAATCCTCCCGCTGGCCGATCCACCCTCACCCTCGAATACCAATGGTAACTCCTTCTTTGGAATCGCAGACGGGTCGTGCTGGGGCGCTGGCCTCGAGGCTGCCCTCGCTGGCTTCGATGCGGGGATCTTGGGTGAAGACGTGCCTGCTGGGGGCGCTCACCGTGGGGGCGGCCGTGTCTGTCCTTCGGGCCGAGGAGGAGCTCGGCGCGATGTGGGGCACCGCGCAGGAGGAGGCCAAGTACTATCCCATCGTCGACATCCCCATTCCCTCCGGGGTGCCCTTGCAGCCGGGAGGCTTGGAAGTGTTGCCCGATGGACGCCTCGCCGTGGGCACTCGTCGAGGCGACATCTATTTCGTTCAAGGGGCCTTCGATTCACCGCCGCGCCCCGAATACCATCTCTTCGCCAGCGGGCAGGATGAGGTCTTCTCGCTGTCGTGG
>Ga0255095_1000274_pt1 | contig 28540 bp, 12 predicted proteins | sample Colum_Law_RepC_8_2_FD_188435 | JGI IMG/M metagenome (GOLD analysis project Ga0255095, IMG submission 188435) | Freshwater microbial communities from Columbia River, Oregon, United States - Colum_Law_RepC_8d | ecosystem: Environmental > Aquatic > Freshwater > River | place: USA: Oregon...
GGCCTGAATCGTGACTTCGATTGTGCCCATGCGTTTCTGAGTTAACGACAGAGTGATGAGGCCGCTGCCCTTGTCGACATTGAACTCACTCATACCGTCTGCGGACACGTTGTCGATCGTCAGAGATTCGGGAACTTTTAGCGACAACTGGAACACGCCTGCACGCTCGACTTCATACTTCAGAATCGATCGCAGACGAAGCTCATCGTCGCGGAACACGTACTGCATGTTATGAGCCACCAGCAGCCGAGGTTCGACCGGTTTGATCTGGACGGTGAGAACTCCTGCTGAGCCACTGAACTCCCATGTGTTCGCCGCGCTGGGGGCTTCACCCTTCGCCGTCGCACCGCCAGCATCGATTTGTTTGACGCCGGTTTGAGTCTTGATGACGGTTGTCAAAGACGGATCGGTCACGATCGTCAGTCGACCGGCTTCGCGAACGACGGCATCGGCGTGAATACCCTGGAGTTTGCCATCAGCTGTCTTGCCGATCAGTTGCAGCGTATCGCCTTCGATCGCACGTTCTGTCTGCAACTCAACCTGGAAACCCTCAGTCGCGGGAACCAGCAGCTCGGCCTTAATCAACTGATGACTTTCACCGACAGGTTCAGCATTCCACGAACGAATGCGGCCAGCGGCAGATACCACGTCGATGATTCGCGCGTCCTTTGGAACAAGGATCGAGACATCTCGCAGTTCACCGCGAAGGATCTCGTAATTCAGGAGCGTACGTGACTGCAACAAGCCTTGTTCAATTCGCACACTGGTTTCGTTTGTCACGCTGCTAAGCAGGTCCATCACCGGCTTCGAGCCCGCGCGAGGATTCCAGTGAACTTCAAACTGATTCACTGCACCGAGACTGGCTTTGGCCACCGTCTTGCCTTCAACGGCTAAGCCGTCCGTCGGAAGTAAGACCTGAAGCGGCGTAATCTTGATAGTCTGGTCTGGTTCAGGAATCGTAACGACCAGTTCGCTGATGCCTGTTGGTGGGCACTGGATGGCAAACGAACGATCTTCCGGTGAAGTCAAAACGGTGGCAAGCAATTCTAGTTTAACAGACTTCTGCCCGGCACCTTTCAACAGCAGTTCATAAGTGCCTTGTCCCGTTCCTTTTAGAAGAACGGTTCCATCATACGGTTCCACTTTCCCGATCGCCGCCGTGCCGAAGTTGACAGGGAGAGTCGCCCAGCCTTCCGCCTTCAGCACATTGATTTTCAGCTCAACACTGATGCGAGCCAGGTCTTTCTCGACAACCGCATCCCACTGAGACGATGTGATCACCGCGTCCTGATTGCCGGTCGTGACCGGAATTGCGTTGATCGCTCGCTTCATCAAATCAAGATACTCGGCATAAGGCAGAACAACGGAAGCTTCCTGATTGTCGAAGACCTTTTGCAGTTCTTTGAACGGAACGTAGATCAGCCTGTCCCACTTTTCTGAGACCGATGTCGGCTTTGATTCTTCCGGTGTTGCGACCGGAGCCGTTGCGGCCGGAGCTGTTTCCGAGGGAGTCGTTACAGGAGGATCCTGAGGAGGCGTTGTCTCCTGAGCCGCCAGGCTGGAAACACGAACAACGTTGGTCGAGAGCGTGATGGCGGCCAGCAACAGGAGACAGCGGACGATCTGACGCATAGAAGAACCTCAGGAACTGCTGGTGAGAGCGGTTGATTTATTCAGGCGGAGAAATTCGGTCGGAACGCAATACTCCGGACGGTATCATGAGGCCAATCCGGCCCTCCGTTGAGATGAAGAATAGGCGGATTGCGCCGAATTTACATTTTATCCGGGGCAGATTGAGCGTGTTGCAGCCCGGAAACATTCAACTGTAGGTCAGAAATCTCTCAGAAAGAGGCTCGTTCCTGAACCCACAGGTACTTCGAGCTGCTATGGCTTTCCCCGGAATTGCAAAGGAGTGGAAAGCATGAACCTGAATCTCTAAGGTCACTTGCTGTTGACGAGAAGCCTCAGTGCGTCTGGCGGAATTGGTTCGAGAACCCTGCTGATTTCCTTTCCGCGTTGATTGTGGACTTGTGATCAGTCACAATGCGGCGTCTCAACGATTGGGCGATTTCGTGAGGAGAAGGAAATGATGCGGACGGCAATCTCGGGCTTACTGACCTGTGCATTGTTTGGCGCTGTGCTGACTTCAGATCTTGTCGCGGCCGAGTTTCCCGGATTGGGGCCGAAGGGTGATCTGGTTCGAATTGAATTTGAATCGATCGGCGCGACTTCTCTGGTGGGCCAGAATGCTCGTAAGCAGTTGCTTGTGACGGGCGTTTACTCCAGCGGTCAGAAGCATGATTTCACTCACGACGTGACGTATTCCGTAGACGCTGGAAATGTCTTGAGAGTCGATAAAGACGGTCTCGTCATTCCATTGGCCGATGGTTCCGCAACGATTACAGCAACAGAGTCATCAGGAAAATCCGCAACGATTGCCATAACGGCTTCTCGCTGCGCAGAAGAACTGCCGGTCAACTTTGAAAACGAGATCGTGCCGATCTTCACGAAACTGGGGTGTAATGCCGGCGGCTGCCACGGCAAGGCCGATGGGCAAAATGGTTTCAAGCTTTCGCTGCTGGGGTTTTATCCAGAGGAAGATTACGAATACCTGGTTCACGAAGATCGTGGTCGGCGAGTTTTCCCGGCCGATCCGGATTACAGCCTGCTGTTGCAGAAGCCTGCTAACGTCCTGCCGCATGGCGGTGGGCAACGCATGTCGCCGGGATCGTACGAATGGGAGTTGATCAGTCGCTGGATTCGCCAGGGAATGCCTTACGGAGCAGAAACGGATCCAGTGCTGGAACGGATCGAAGCTGTGCCCGCCGTTCGTGAGATGAACGTGCGAACTCGGCAACAATTGTCCGTGATCGCTCATTACAGCGATGGATCAATTCGCGATGTGACTCGACTGGCTTCCTACGACGCCAATTATCCGGAAATGGCGGTCTCGACATCATTGGGGCGAATCACCGTTGAAGATGTGCCCGGCGAAGTGGCGATGATGGTCAGGTTTCAGGGACAGGTCGGAGTATTCCGGGCCATTATTCCTCAGGGACTGCCGGTTCCTGCAACGCCGCCCGAGAAGACGTTTATCGATACGCTCGTCTTTGCAAAACAGCGACAGTTGGGAATTCCACCTTCACCGCTCTGTGACGATGCGACGTTTATTCGGCGAGTCTCCATCGACGTCGCCGGACGATTGCCGACAGTTTCCGAAGTGGAGCAATTCATCGCCGATCCGGATACTGCAAAGCGAGACAGGCTGGTGGATCGACTGGTAGATAGTCCTGGCTACGCCGACTACTTTTCCAATAAGTGGGCCACAGTGTTGCGAAACAAACGCCGAAACGGGACCGACGTGCAATATACCTATAAGTTCCATGGTTGGATCCGTCGAGCGTTGCGTGAAAACATGCCGTACGACCAATTAGTCCGTGGAGTGTTAACGGCGACTGGTGATCCGGAAACACATCCTCCCGTGGCGTGGTATCGAGAAGTCAGTACATCGACTCAACAGATGGAAGATGTCGCTCAGTTGTTTCTCGGCATGCGGATGGCATGCGCCAAGTGCCATCATCATCCGTTCGAACGCTGGAGCCAGCAGGACTACTATGGCTTCGAGGCCTTCTTTTCTCAGGTCGGATTGAAGAACAGCAAGTTCAATCCCAACGTGAATCAGCCGGATATGGTTTATCTGAATACCAACGCCCCGGTGTCAAAGAATCCTCGTTCGCAGCTTGATGTGAAACCGATGGGTCTGGGTGGTCCGGAACTGGATATTTCGCCCTACGAAGATGCGAGACAGTATCTGGTTGACTGGATGGCGGCTCCTGAGAATCCATTCTTCGCAAAAGCCCTGGTCAATCGTTACTGGAAACATTTCTTTGGGCGAGGCATCGTAGATCCTGAAGACGACCTGCGTGTGACGAATCCTCCTTCAAATCCCGAACTGCTTAACGCCCTGGCGAAGCATTTTCTGGATCATCATTTTGATCTCAAGGATCTGGTGCGAACGATCTGTAAGTCGAATGTTTATCAACTCAGTTCTGAGCCGACCGAACTCAACAGTAACGATCAGCAGAGTTTTTCAAGCTTTTACCCTCGACGACTGACGGCTGAAGTTCTTTACGATGCCGTCAATTCTGTCGCGGATACCCCATCAAACTTCGGCACAATTCCTCAGGGAACGACGGCCGTTCAGCTTCCAGATAATGGTTTCAACAACTACTTTCTGGAAGTCTTTGGCAAGCCGGAAGCGGAGAGTGCCTGCGAGTGTGAGCGCTCTGCCGAAGCCAATCTGTCTCAATCTTTGCACCTTCTGAATTCAGGCGACGTGCAGGGGCGTCTGCAGAATGGTCAGGGGCGAGCCGCGAAGTTCACTCGTGAAATGGAACGGCCCGATACCGCAAAAGTTCGTGAACTCTATCTGGCCGCGTTTGCTCGCGAGCCGCGTCCGGAAGAATCCGAGTTCATCCTGTCGCGCGTGGCCGATTATCAGAATAAACAGCAGGCCTGGGAAGATGTGATCTGGGCAATTTTGAATGCTCGAGAGTTCCAGTTTGTAAAATGATTCTTCCCAACCTTGTTCGAATTCAACGATGTTCAGAAGTATGTCGACTCCTGCTACTTGTGCTCGCATGCCTGATCACGTTGCCGTTAATGCCGGTCAGTCATATCCTTCGAGCCGACGAAATTGATGAAGCAGACGCCAAGGTCGCGGCCGAAAAATTTCTCACCGTCCTCGTGAAGAATCCTCGCTTCGGAACGGCGTTTGATCGCGTCTACGGATTCTGCATCGATCGTGGGTCCATCGCGACTCTGAAAGAATCGCTGCGGGCGGCTGCAAACCTGCCCGATGAGTTTGCGCCGCCAGAGGGAACGATCACAAGCGACATGGCGACTCTGGAGTTGCCTGCGACGGTTGATGCAGGTGCCGCATGTTTATTGTTTGGCATGATCGAACTGCGGCACTCAGAAGCGGACGCGGCCAGCAGAGTTCTCAAGCAGGCTGCAGAATTGCGTCCCAAGGATCCGGTGGCTCATTGGTATCTCGCCAAATCGCTGGCCATGGTGCAGAAGTTTGATGAAGCGGCCGCCTCTCTGGAGCAGGCGATTTCGTCTCGACCTGCAAAAATCGATCTGATGGAAATTTACAAGGAACTGGCTCGCACTCATCAGCGAGCACAGAGGGCTGAGGCTGCATTGGCGGTGTGGGAACGGCTGGAGCAGGCATTCCCCGGCGACCTGCGGGTGAAGGAACAAATTGCCGCAACGCTGACCGAAGATGGACGATGGGAAGAGGCCTTAGTTCGTTATCAGGCGTTGGTGAAGGAAACCCGGAACGCCGATCAGCGAGTGCAATCCAGTCTTGCCGCGAGCGATGTTCTGATTCAACTTGGCCGTTCTCAGGAAGCAATTGCAGTCCTGGAAACTCAGTTGAGCGATCTCGATCCAGACAGTTGGTTGTACAAAGAAATTCGTCGACGCATTGAAGGCACTTTTCGCGGTCGCAACGATCTTCCGGGGCTTGTCACCTATTATGAACAATGGCTGGGGGCACACGCGGAAGACGTCGACGCGATGGCTCGATTGGCGCGGACGTTGTCCCTGCAGAATCAAACGGCCGTGGCGTCAGAATGGTATCGCAGAGCCATTGCACTCGCGCCGTCGAATGGAGCACTGCGAGAATCTCTGATTGAACAGTTGGTGCGAGAAGACAATGTTTCGGATGCGATCGCGCAGTACGAAGAGCTGTCGAAGTTTGATTCGGGAAACCTCGATCATCTGGAAGACTGGGGACAGCTGATCCTTTCGCAGAAGGACGTACCGCAGGACGAACGACAGAATAAAGCGGCGGTCGTCTGGAATCGGATGCTGGAAAATCGAGCGAACGATTCCGTCACGCTGGCACGGCTGGCTGGACTCTTCCGTCGAGCAGACGTTCGCGAACGAGCGATAGAGCTGTATCACCAGGCGATCGATAGGTCTCCGAATGAACCTCAGTATCGCGAGTATCTTGGTGAGTATCTGAATCAGTTGCAGCGAACGGATGAAGCCGTTTCGGAGTGGAAGCAGATTGCGGAAGGCGATCGTCGTTCGAAAGCCAATCTGATTCGCTTGGCGGAAGTTCTCAATCGCTTTGGCCAGAGTGAATCAGCTCTCTCGGCAATGCGAGAAGCTTGCGAGATGTCTCCCGAACCGACAGAGCGTCTGCAGTTTGCGGAAATGCTCCGCAACTGGCGAGCGGCAGGGCGTGAGCCCTCCGAGAATGCACATGAATTCGCGACAGGCGAATCGAATAACGCCCCTGCAAACTCGGAGGGCTCACACCCTCCGCTCGCCGAGGATGAAATCCTGGCCGAAGCTTTTCAGCAATTGGATCTGGCTGAGCAATCAACCGAAGCGGCAGACGAGCGGCAGCAGATTCTGAATGAACGAGTCAAATGCCTGCAGGTGGCCGGACAATTAGAGTCACAGATTCAAAAGATTTCTGTGGAGCTAGCAGCCGGGACGAATGTCACCGCGGATCGCTGGAGAATTCTGGCGACTTATCAGGACGCCGCAGAGAAGCTCAACGAAGCCACCGCATCGGCGATCAAGGTTGTCGAACTGGAGCCCGATTCGATCCCCGGCTGGTCGATTCTGGCAGATCTTTATGAACGCACCGGGCGACTGGGAGATGCCGCGGATGCCATGAAGAAACTGGCTTCGCTGGATCGACGAGGAATCTCCGAATACCTTCGCAAGACCGCGCGGCTTCAGGTGCGACTGGGACAGTTCGAAGATGCATTACCAACGGGCCGCGAAGTTATCAAAGCGACGCCCGGTAATCCCGAGGCTTATCAATTCTTCGCCGACCTTGCGTTTGAAGTTGGGCAGCCAAAAGAGGCAGTCGAATCTCTGCGGCGCGCTGTGCGAGTCAACCCGGGTGACGAAGCATCGCTGCGAGCACTCGCGAAGACCCTGACCGATGAGTTTCAAACACCTGAAGCCATTGAGCTGTACTGGCGAGCTTTCGAGAAAGCCGCAGACCTCGACAGCCAGACGCAGATTGTGGTCGCTCTCAGTAATCTTTACCTCCGCAGCAATCAGTTCCCAAAACTGATTGAACGCCTCGAACTCCGCAGCCGAGAACTCAATCTTCCCACCGAGATGACACGCTGCATTGCCACTGCGTATCGAGAGGCGGGGGATTTTCGTAAGGCGAGGGAGACGCTGCAGCGGTTCCTGATTGATGCTCCCAACGATGTCGCAGTGCTGCGGGAACTTCTGCTTTTTGCGCAATCGGAAGGAAGTGTTGGCATCCAGATTCAGCTTCAGCGGCGGATTGCAGACCTGACGCATTCGGAAACTGACCAGAGGCTTCTTGTGGAGACTCTGCACGACTCTGGAGAGGAAGTGGAAGCTCGTCGTTTCGTACAGGCAGAGACGCAGACCATCACCGATCGGGGCGCTTTGCTGCGCATCGCATATGTAGAGTGGCAGAATAATCGTTCGCAATCCGCGCGAGAGATACTCGAACAATTGTTAAAGGCTAACCCAAACGACTGGGAGGCTCTGCATTGGCTTCAATTTGCGACTGGGCTTGACGACGAGGAACGCAGCTCTGAAGCTCGACGTCAGATTCTTTCGTTATGCTTACCTTTTGATACCCCAGCATCATTCAGCAGCGAAGGTAAAACGCCACTAGTTCAATCGGAGGAGCTAACGCCCGAATCGCTCGACGAGTGGCTCAGATCAACCACCGACGGCTCTTTCACACATTATGGTGCCGCCTATTGTGATGCCGTCAGCGACATAGTGATGCATGTGAATCGGCCACCGACTAAGGCTGAAGTGGAGTCAGTTCTTCGTCCGGAACTTAGTTCGAAAGACAGCACTCGATTATGCTGCTACTTGATGTCGGAGGTGCAATCCCGTTCGATGGAAGCCGGGCCAGTATTTGACTGCGTTCTGCAGTACCTTGCGGACGCTTCGTCCCCGCCCGCCCTTGCGGTAAGACTTTCTGCCATATCGAAGAAATGGTCGCGAATTGACGCCACTTCGCCAAAGAATACCGCAGCCGAAACGATCACCGATGCTGACAACTCCGAGATTCGTCGGTTGATGCTGCAGCTTCTGGAGCGTGGTCCGGAATGGTTCGCTGAGGGGACTGTCATCAATTTGCAAGCGGTTCATCATTTGTCCGCAGATACCGAGATCCACAAACTTTTGCTGACGCAAATAGCATCAAACTCGGAACCCAAACAACTTCGCGGATTGCTAAAGTGTGTCAGTCTCCTCGGCAGTCGCGACCTTTATAGATCGACTCTGCAATTGATACTCGACCGGCTGAGAAAAGAGCCAACGTTTCGGCCTTTGTTTAACGATTCCGTGGTTACGAAGCCACCTGTTCTTAACCTGGTTCCATCAAGGACAGACAATGAAGCCAATCGCCTGATTATGGAAATTCTCGTGCTGAGCGGTCTGAGGGATGCAGCCGACGTACGAGATGCTGACTCAACATTTGAAGCTGTTCTAAAGGATCCCCTGCAGAATACCTTTCTCAATGATCAAGCCTTTTATCTTCATGTTATGCTGCTCGCTGGACGAGAGTCGGAGTCCGATCCCGCATTGACCTGGATTAAATCGCAACTGGATCTGGCATCCGATAAAACGCGGCCGGAACTTCAGCTGCTACTGGCAGAGCATGCGAATCAAAGTGAAGACTCAACCGCAGAGCTTTACCATTTGATCCTTGCAGCTCAATCCAGGCCTTCTGATACGGCGATCAGGGCTGTCGTCGCGGAGCGTGCGACGCGTCTTGGGTTGCATATACCTGCAATCGAACTGCTGGATTCACTCGAACTAAAGACCGCGAGACAACAAATCTGGCGTGAGATGTTTGTGTTGCAGAAACTCACTGAGTGTTCTGATGACAGAAAACGGCTTGCGGCAAAACGGCTATTTGCACTTCCTGTCTCCGGCGAAGAACAGCAGTTTCTGATTCCAATTCTCGAACGACTTCAGATGAAGAGTGAACTGAGTGCTGTTCAGGCACGGCTGGGGCGAGGCTCAGAAACTCGCCAGTCAGTTCTGGCTCGGCAACTGCAGACTTACACAGCTGAGGGGAACAATGAACTGGCTGGGGAAGTGGCGTGGGAATTGTTGAAGCTGGCGTCGGGGGGAACATTGTTCTCTGGTCAGAGGCCGAATGATGATCGCGATGACGGCGGGGAGAGATTGCAGGCGATCAAGGCTCTGGGGAAACTCGGACGACTGCAGCCATTAATTGATCGCTACGAAGCCATGCTGGAAGCTTCGCCGGAGTCTTTGGATCTGCTGGAGATTCTCTGTGAGTTTCATGAGGCCGCTGAACAGTTTCCGCAGTTATCCGAGAAGCGAGATCGCATCGCGTTGCTGTCGCAGAAAGCTCCGCCCAGCCTGAAAGCGAAAGCTGTTGCCATGGAGAACAGCGGCGATGTCAGTGGTGCGTGTGAGATCTATCTGCAGATTCTGAAGGACGATCCACAGGCCTTCGCCGAAGAAATGGAAACCTACGTTCAGACGTTTGAACGAGCGAAACGGCATGCAGATTTTCTGTCGGCCGTTTTGGGCGTCGACGAACAATACTGGAGTGAGCATGCCGGCCTGATCGTCAACATGATTGCCGACTTGGCTCGAGCGAAAACGAATGACGAGGTCGTGCAGAAGTCGATCGAGGCCATGCTGGCCAACGAGGAAACTCGACGATTTGCCATTGGTGGCTTTCTGGCTCGGCCGGAAGTGATCGCCGAAGAACAGTTGCTGCAGGCGATTCAGAGCGAGCTAACGTCGGCAGAAGCCTTCAGTGATATCAGCCGCATCAACCAGTCATTTTTAATTCTGCAGGCTGTCAAAAACGAATCCAGCCTGAAAACTCTGTATGAGTTTCTGCTCTCAAGGCGAGCGGCAGGGCGTCAGCCCTCCGAGCCATCGCTGGAACTGCCGCTGCTCTACATCACCGCTCGCCTCGGCCTTCGTGAACAAGTTGAACAGCAAGTCGCCAAAGTCACCAGCGGCAATGCCGAAGCCGAATTGCTTCAACCCGCCGAGGTTTTAATCCTCAACACACGCCTCAAGGAGTTGAGCAAAGACTGGGATCGCGTCAGAACTCAACTTCTGGAGTATCTGGTCTCGTTGAAGATTGAAGACACTGAAACGGCGGACACCGTTCTTGATGAGCTGGGCGCTGCCTGGGAGTCGCTTGGTGAACTTCAGAAGGCTCGTGGAATTCTGAACCAGCGAGTTCAAAAAATGCTGGTCAACACTGGCGCGGCGACGGGCGATGCATCGGAGTCGATTCGACAGTTGCTACAGGCTGGGGAGAAGATCCAGCATTCCGGATTTCCGATCGAGGGTGCTCGTTTGTTGCTGAACGTGACGCCTCATGATATCGATGAATTCACGGATGATCTCGACGACGACAAAGCGATCGCGTTCAAGTCTCGCTTTAATGCATCTCAACGCTGGGCTCGGCAGCAGATCTCTGCAGAGAAGCTGGTTGCCTGGTACGCGATGGCTGTCGACGACGTCGTGGCGGCAGTGGCCGATTCGACCGGTAATCAGACTGATGCCGATCAGGCAGTTGATTTGCTGCTGGAACTCTCCGGCACAACGGATCCTCGTTGTCGAGATGCGGAGGAGTTACGTGGGCTGCGTCTGGATAGTGTGCTGCTCGCCGTTATCAGTAAATCGACGTTTGATTCAGAGGAACTCCGAAAGCGAATCAAAGCAGCCACGGAGACTCTGTTAGCTCAGCCGGTGGCCGATGTTCGACTGCTCACGGCTGCCCTGGCCCTTGCGATACAGACGGCGGATGAGGAGATGGTTAAGAAGATCTGTGATAAGTCCCTTGAAGTCGTCGGCACGGCAGACAACTCCAACACTGTGGCCAATAAAGCTACAACCGTCGGTCGGCCGAATCGAATTCCAGAGATTTTGCGTAGCGAGGCTGACTTGAGCTGTGCTCTGATCGCAGGGCTCGTCGCAAATCGCCAGGAGCAAAAGAGCTTGATCGATCGATTGCTTCAAAGATCGATTGTGGCTGCCAATGGCTCAGCGAACCGATTGATCAAAGTGGCAGTACTTCAGGAGTGTGTTTCTGTGTCGAAGCGTGCTGGATTGGCTGACCTGGTCGCTAAGTCCGAGCAGCTTGCTGCCGCGGCCGTGGATGAACAAATCAAGGCAACATCCGTGGGGATCGAAGGTGAAATTGATCTGGCCCATGAGATTAGAACGAGGTTACTGGGGAAATGACCCTGGAGTGCTGCAGCCTGCTGCAGCTTTCCGTCCAACAGCCTGCTGTTGGACGCGGATTGGCTCCTACCCCCAAGGTTCATAAGCAGCAGGCTGCTTAAGGGAAATCGGCAGCAGGCTGCCGCAGTCCAAAAAAGATGAAAACTCAATATCAAGCGTGGAGTTTGTCCTTCTGAAAACCTCAAACCTCAAACCACAAACGCCGCCGCAGGCGCTGTACGTTCATGTGCCGTTTTGTTTACATCACTGTGGTTATTGTGACTTCACGCTGGTGGCCAATCGGGATCACTTGATCCCGCAGTATCTGGAAATGCTGGGCCGCGAGTTAAATCACTATTGCCGTGACTTCACTGGTCGCCAGAAAATCACCACGCTGTTTATTGGCGGCGGCACTCCGACTCATTTATCGCCCAAAGATCTGCAGACGCTCTTTGAGCTGATCGGCCGTCATTTTGAACTCAGTGACGACGGAGAATTTTCGATTGAAGCCAATCCGGACGGGCTTTGTGATGAACGATTAAGCGTTCTGAAAGCCAACGGGATCAATCGCCTGAGCCTGGGAGTTCAGTCCTTCGATGATGCTGTGCTATCGACATTGGAACGCAAGCATTCTGCGACTGAAGCCACAGAGACTGTGGCTCGAGCATCCACCTTCATCCCCAATGTCAGTGTTGATCTTATTTTCGGCGTGCCTGGGCAAGGTTTGGAATCGTGGCAGCAGACGCTGGAACATTTGACTCAACTTCCAGTGAAGCACATTTCTACCTATGGCCTGACTTATGAACAGGGAACTCCGTTTTATCGACAGGAGAAGACCGGCGTTCTGAAACGGATGCCGGATGATCTGGAACGTGACATGTATTTGACCGCGATGTCTCACCTGGAGTCGCGCGGATTTGAACACTATGAAGTTTCAAATTTCGGCCTGCCCGGATATCAGTGTCAGCACAACAATGTCTACTGGAACGCGGACGAGTACTACGCCTTCGGTCCTGGGGCGGCTCGGTATGTTGACGGAATCCGCAGCACGAATGCTCGCAGCGTGGTCAAGTGGCTGAATTCGTGGAACAAGGGCGAGCCGTGTGTGGAAGATCGAGAAGAACTGACAACGGAAGAGAAAGCTCGTGAAGCCATCATGCTGTCATTGCGACGCATGGTCGGGTTGCATGTGCCGAATTTTGAAGCAAGATTTCATGTGTCATTGCAGGGCCTCGCTGAGGAAGAAATTCGACAGCATGTTGCGGATGGGCTGCTGGAGTATTCCGGAGAATGCCTGCGGTTAACTCAGAATGGACTTCTGATTGCGGACAGCGTTGTTTCTGATTTCTTGTGAAGTTTGGAATCCGCACTTGTAGGTAGATGCTCGTACGATGGGCATTCCTGCTCGTCGCTTTTCCTTAGGCAGCAGACGTCGGACAAGAATGTCCAACCTACGAGGGAATGTTCACTAACACGGCATTGAACTTGATCTGGATGATGGCTCATTCGATACTGCGTCAGCGACGCAAAGAATTATGAGAACCTCGGCCGTAGCCGACTGAATCCCAGAAGAGAATGAACGGTCAATGGCACGCGTAGTTATTCTGCTGCTGACCGTTATTGCCACGGTTTTGTTGCTGCTGGTTTCAAACGTTCCGCTGGGAGTTCCAGACGAATGGGTTTGGCGTCGGCAACAGCTGCCCGAGAACCTTATCGAAGCGCTGGATCGTCTCGCGATGCCCGGAATTGTTGGCGTGATCGTGGTGGCGTTTGCTCAGTTTGTCGATCGACGAATTGATCGTTCCTCGACCATTAAACGAGCGATGTTCGTCAGCCTACTGGTTGTCTGTGCTTTCTGCTGGCTGAACGCTGCACGCCAGGCAGCCGCCACGCCGCATCGAGAACTTCGGCCACTTTGGGTCCTCTACGATCGCTTCGCCTCCGGGTATTTCTTTGAAGCGGCGTTTCATACACCATCGGCCAAAGAACTGCTGGCGGGCTATGAGCAGCGGATGGCCAAAGGCGATGTGCTGCACGAGGGCACTCATCCGCCCGGACTGTTGCTGCTTAACTTCTGGGCCATCAAAGCAACGGAACGCAGCGACATACTGACTTCCTTAGCCGAATGGACAATCGGCGCGGAATCCGTGCGTCTGTTTCGGCTCATAGAAGCGGATGTCAAGATGGCTCGACCACTCACGCGCAGTGAATTTGCGGCTTTGTGTCTGGTATCGTTTTTATCGACTCTGTTTTCCGCCATGACCGTTATTCCGGTTTATGTGCTGGGCAGTCGACTGCTGAATCCGCGTGCGGGATGGAGAGCGGCTTGCGTGATGCTGACGATTCCCAGTCTGGCTGTTTTTGCGCCGAGATCGGACATCGTCTATGCGTTCTCTGCAACGATGATTCTCTGCTTGCTGGTCCAGTCGGTTATTGCCGAATCGAAGTTTGCACGTTACGTATGCGCTGTGCTCGCCGGATTGGCCGTGTTTGCTGCGTTGACGGTGAGTCTGGCACACATCCCGGTGTTGGTCGCCTGTAGTTTGTTTTTTCTGGTGATCTGCATTGGCCCTCCATCTTTGCGAGTCCCGTGGCAACACGTGGTGTTAAGTGGCGGCGTAGCGTTGGCGGTGTTTGCTCTGGCGATCACCGTGTGGAGTTATGCGACCGACTGCAATCTGCTCCGTGTCTGGAGCTGGAATTTGTCGAACCATGCCGGGTTCTATAAGCAATCATCCCGAACGTGGTGGAAGTGGTTTCTCGTTAACCCTGTGGAGCTGTCGTTTTCGATCGGCTTGCCTCTAATGTTTGTGTTTCTGGAATCTCTAATGCGATTCGTGAGCAGACTTAAGGCGGATCTGATCCCCAAGTCACAGAGCCCGGATTACGGTCAGGGGACGGTGATGATTCGGCTTGCCTTGAGTTTGTTCGCCACATGGGCAGCACTGTGGCTTTCCGGAAAAAACATGGGCGAAGCGGCTCGGCTGTGGGGTTTCCTGACTCCGTGGTTTGTAATTGGGGCGTCTATTTGCCTGGGGCCGGAATTCTCTGCGAAGCGGATCGAGCAGAATCATCTTCATCGAAATCCGGGGACGGTCTATCATTCGTACTGGTTGATTCTGCTGATTGCTCAGATGATCGTCTGTACGGTGACGGTTGGCGGAGTGAGCGGTTATCAGGAGTTGACGAACTTCGCCGGTTGATTGGGGTCATCGCAAAGAGTTACTCATAGCGAAGCTTGGATCTGCCTCAGAAATCAGGAAAGCATCTGCTTCCTTGTCGACAATGTGTTTATTTCATCTCGTTAGAGGAATTCGTCTGTTGGAAAACGCCCGTCATAACTACGTCGTTCGCGAAGCTTGTCGAGATGATATCCCGGGACTCGAGAGTCTTGTGGACCGATTTGTTCAGCGGAACAGACTGTTGCCACGTACGACGGATGAATTGAGTGATCTGATTCCTTTTGGATTTGTGGCGGTTGATGGTGATCAGGTCGTCGGGTTTGCTGCGTTGGAGATCTATTCGGCCAAGCTGGCGGAAATTCGTAGTCTCGCGGTGCATGATGATTATCAGGGGCGTGGAATCGGGAAAGCCCTTGTACAGAAATGCGTAGACCTGGCCGTTAAACGAAATATCCTGGAAGTGATGGCGATTACCTCGGCTGATAGCTTCTTCCAGCGGTGCGGGTTCGACTTTACCCTGCCAGGCGAAAAGAAAGCACTGTTCATGCAGACAAGAGATGAGTACTAGAGACTTGCATCTGAATGACTCAGCAGACTCAATAAGCTCGGCAGTGGAGTTTGTGAATCAGGCTCTTTCACGGGCTGGTATGGCCAAGCCTTCAGTCGGTGTCATTTTGGGATCCGGGTTGGGCTGTGCGGCTGATCGGCTGATCAACGCTGGCGGCATTTCGGCGGATTATGTTGATATTCCTGGGATGCCTCAGCCTCACGTCACGGGCCATCATGGAACTTTGGTCTGCGGGCGAGTGAAAGATCAGAGCGTGGTCATGCTGAAAGGACGCGTCCACTGGTATGAAGGACGTGTTCTGGAAGACATCCTGTTTGGCGTACGTCTGTTAGCGGGATTAGGAATCAGGAAACTGCTCGTCACCAACGCGGCCGGGGGCATTAATCCTAAGTTTTCTCCCGGTGATTTAATGGTGATCAGTTCGCACCTGCGACCATTACTTTACACAGTTCCAGCGACATTTCCGGGGCATTTACGAATGGCAAACGCCCTTGAGATGCAGCATAGCCGTGGGCTGTGGTGTGATGTTCTGCGAACTGCAGCGTTGCAGACAAAGACACCGCTGAGGATTCACGAAGGCACATACGCCATGATGCCCGGCCCGTGTTACGAAACACCGGCCGAGATCAGAATGCTGCAGAAAATCGGCGCAGATGCGGTGGGCATGAGCACTGTGCCGGAAGCCGTTGAGGCGGTTTCTTTGGGGATGTCAGTGCTCGGTGTGTCCTGCATTACGAATTGCGCCGCAGGCCTGACAGACCAGACGTTGAGCCATTCGGAAGTGACGGCAACAGCATCCGCCGTTTCAGAGCCTTTCTCTGAATGGATCTGGAACGTTGTCTGCGGCATGAAACCCTGATAATCAACGGGCTGCTGCTCGCATCTTTTCAACGAGCGGCTGGAGCTGTTTTTCGATTTCGGCCGCTTTGGATTCAGCTTCAGGAAGCGGCAAGCCGGTACCGGTCCCGGGGCGTTTGTGGCCGATATGCGACAGCCAGGCATCATGCAGAACGGAACCTTGTTGGTTCGACAACTGAGTCATCTCGCCGGTGGGTTCAATCCACTTTGTGATGCCCCACGCTTTCAGAATGGCTTCTGCCAGAGTGCGATGGCCAGTTGAGTTGCAGTGGACTCCATCGGCAGCCACCGTGAAGGTCGGATCATTCTTTCGCTGCTCAGTCCAGAATTCCATGCTGGGAGAATAAACATCCACGACCATCTCAACACGGTCTTTTTGTTCGAGGATCCACTTCCCGTACTTCTGGATCACATCATCGTAGCCTTCATAGACGGCGAACCATGCATATTTCTCCGCGCCGGCCGGCAGGAGTTTTCCGGCCGCCTTGAGTGGTGCGGCGTCAAACGGCGGCGGAGTCAGCAGCACCAGCTTGGCATTCGCGGCATGGACCTTTTCGATCAGCAGATTGATACCGCTCTGATACTTCTGAAAGCGTTCTTCACTGAAGGGATAATAGATGCCATCGTTCATGCCATAACATGCCACGACAACATCCGGCTTGAACATGCTCAATGCTCGATCGAGCCGTTCGTGAACATTGGGACGAGGAAAAGGGTGATCTGGTTCGGAGAGCCCAGTTACGTTTTCGCTGGGCAATCCGGCGTTGATGATCACGGGAATAGAGCCGGTCGACTGCAACCGCAATTGCATATCGATCATGTAGACATATTCTCCCGCCGCCGTGATCGAATCGCCCAGAAACAGAATTCGCTTTGCCTTGAGCGGAAAGGCATCTTCAGCGGATGCCAGCGTACAGGCAGTCACAGCAAGGACCAGAGCAAGGGCAGAGAAGCATCGTTTCATGGAAGAACTCAGGATGATTTGTGGCAGGAGTGAGAGGGCCATCAGGGAAGGACCTTTTCCAGAGACTTTACGAACGATAGCAGCCCTTCTGGTGGACTGCCAGTTGTGCGGGGCGAGCGGCTAAGTGCAATCCGATGGAGGCAGCAGAGTATCGAAATGTCAGCACTCACAATAAGTTACGGCAACGAGCGAGATTCTGTAAGAAGATGGTCGGCTGACGATGCGGGGCCCCTGCTGCCGGGCTCTTATGAGTTTCCAGCATTCGTGCTCGATGTGCAGTCTCGGCTGGAGGAGCGGCATTGCTAAGCCAGTTGTCACCAGCCATATTCGGCTAATAGTGGTGTTGGATCCCTTTCCGAATGCCCCCCGGGCGACCTGCGCATTACGGTACTCGCTGAGATTATCTGACCTCAAACCTGACCAGAATCGGCGTACAATTCTTGTCGACCTTGTCGGCTATCGCTGCGTGAAAGCATGCGTTTTTGCGAACGCATCAGCCGACGCTTCTCTGCGCGTCGCCCCTACCTGGACGCATCCTGTTCGGCAGTGGCCATGCCGATTCCCGACGCCCCGCCACTTGTCCCGTTGTAGAAGACTCGAATCTGATCGTCCTCAATCAGCAGATGCGGATACCCGATTATTCCGCTCTCCCAGCCCGAAGCTGCCGGTCTTAGTGAGACATTGTCGACATCCTCGCTGCCATCTTTACCCCCGCGACTCCAATGAAGTCCGTCCTGACTCACGGCCTCCGCCAAACTGTAACTGCCGTTGTCCGTTCCGAGTCCCGTGTAGAGTCCATGATAACCAGCCGCGTTGCGCCAGACATTCAAGCCGACAACAGCGATGTCTTCGCTCGGCACATTGCGACGACGATCCATCACTATTCTGCGGTCCGTCCAACTGATGCCGTCATCCGATTCCGCTGCAGCACAAAGTTTGTGCTCAATGATGTGCCACGTTCCGTTCTTCTCCCAGTCCGGATCCCGCAGTCCAGGCAGCAACGTATAATACATTCGATAGCGAACCCGACCATCAGACTGCGGCAATTCCGTGATGTTCCCCAGCCCAACGAGCGCCCGATTCTCGGGATACTCACGAATCCCGTCTCCTTCTAGCACAGGATCCGCAGAATACTTCGTCCACTGCTTCAGGTCGTCGCTCATGGCCAGACCGATTCCGCGGTAGTTCGAAAAATGCTGCGGCCCCTCCTGATTGCTGCGGCCCGAATAATACAGGTGCCATCGACCTCTGATTCGATGGACTCGAGGATACGTCGCGGATAGCTCGTCAAAGGAACCCTTCATGCCGAGTGGCAAAACGGGACCATGTCGCTGCCAGTTCGTTGGATCGTCCGGTACTGCGGTGGCCAGGCAAATCCGTTGGATATAGTCATCGCCGATCCCGGCATAAAACATCCACCAGAGGCCACCGTGCGAAATGACAAACGGAGCCTGTGAACCGCGCCGATCAAAATCATCCCGCGGTACAAATATCGGATTCCGACCGTCACGCTGCCATTGGTGCAGAGACACGGAGCTATGCCGCAGAGAATCATCCTTCCCGGAATTCTCGTCGGACAATACTCCAGGAAGACGACTGCTCAACAGAACGACCGTAATCAAGAGGATTCTTACCCGGACTCTCAGCTTCAATGCGATGTTCCCGTCAGGGAAAATCCAACACCGCAGGGTCATATTGGTACACATCGGTTACCCTAAAATAAAGAAGCGTTACAAAATCCGGTATAGGATCCCTGACATTCTTTTCCCTACCACTTTGGTCTTCTGGCGACCTGTGCCCCCGGACTTCAGGTGGGCAGCACTTTGCCGCGTGCCTCTGCCAGAAATGTCGCAACAAACGCAACAAGTGCAAGTGACCACAGTCAACCAACAAACAACGAAAGAATTCTGGCCGAAGGGATTAAGTCTGCGAAGAATCGGTCGGCGTGCGAGCGGGCGGGGGGAATTGCCACGTTAGTCATGTTGTCGTTCGCGGCTGGGTTCTTGATTCGATAAACTTTCAGGCAGTCGGAAGCGTGTGGCATTTCTGTCTCCGGCTGGCCTTCTTGAGTGGACGAATGATATGGACTCACGAATCTCGACGACCGTTGCTTTTACCGCTGTGATGATGACAGTAGTGTGGTCTTCGCCCTTTACGTTTGCAGATGAATCCGGCGAAGTTTTGTTTGAGAATCAGATTCGCCCAGTGCTTCTGGAGAAATGCTTTGGTTGTCACGGCGGCAATAAAGTGTCGGGCGGGCTGCGAATTGATTCGCGAGAAAGCCTGATGACCGGCGGTGAATCCGGAGTTGTCATTAGCCCGGATGATCCGGACGGCAGTCTGTTGATCAAGGCCATCAGTCGACACGAAGATGTGTCTGCGATGCCGCCCGAAAAAAAAGACGCGTTGCGACCCGAACAAATCGCAGCCTTCAAAAAATGGATTCGCGAGGGTGCCGAATGGCCAGCCACAACAGAAAAATTCGAAGCGCTAAAGCACTGGGCATTTCAGCCGATCCAGGATTTCGCACCGCCCAAAGTGTCTGACGTCGAATGGTCGAAGAGCAGCATTGATGCATTCATTCACGCTCGCCAAGAAGCCGCTGGGGTCACTGCCGTGCAGCCTGCAGACAAGAAAACGTTGATTCGCCGAGCGACCTTCGACCTGACTGGTTTACCTCCGACACCGGAAGAAGTTGCGGCCTTTGAACAGGATGATTCTTCTGAAGCTTATGCCAAATTGATCGATCGGCTTTTGGCGTCGCCGCATTATGGTGAACGTTGGGGACGACACTGGCTGGATGTTGTTCGCTATGCTGACACCGCCGGCGAGACTGCGGATTATCCTGTTCCGCTGGCATGGAAGTATCGCAACTATGTGATCGATGCGTTCAACTCGGACAAGCCATATGACCAGTTCCTGCAAGAACAGATTGCGGGCGACATTCTGGGCAGCCAGCATCCTTCGGAAAACTACGCCGAGCAAGTCACAGCGACAGGATATCTGGCCATCTCACGTCGCTTCGGGTTCGATTCCGAGAACTACCACCATCTCACAATTCAGGACACCATCGATACGCTGGGACAGTCGGTGATGGGGCTCAGCCTGGGTTGCGCGCGGTGTCATGATCATAAGTTTGATCCAGTCACGATGCATGACTACTACGCAATGTACGGGATCTTCGACAGCAGTCGGTATGCCTTCCCGGGCTCTGAGCAGAAGCAAAGATTCCGCGCAATGGTACCACTGGTCCCAGCCACCAAAGCCATCCCGGATTGGCGCGAGTTTGATCATCGCGTGGCGTCACTGACGTCACTGCTCGAAAAGCAAAAGCAGCCTGTGCCCAGTGCAATTCTGCGTTCGCTGCACGACATGGACGGTGATTTTGAACTCCAGGCGCCAGCAGCGGGCGGCAGCAACGGAGTCCTGGTGCCGCCGTGGGTTTACAGCGGCCGGATCGCAGTGACCAATGCGGCTCAGAGTCCTTTCCGCAATCTTTATGCTCGAGGCAAAGTGGGGGCCAGCATCGCAGCAGACGGCGGAGCATATAAGATCGCTCAGGCCCTTCATCCTCATCGTGACACCAGCAACTGCGATCACTTGTCAGTGAATCTGGATTTTCGAGTCACCCCGACTCAATCCCCCACACAGGGCTTCCATGAGTTCAGAATCGGCGGTTATCCATCATCACCGGCCATCATCGTGACGATTTCATCAGATATTGTTGCCATCAAGGTCGGAGAACGTTCGGAGAGCATCGCGGCTGTGACTCCCGGTCAATGGCAGAACCTGCAGCTTGCAATCGACCTTCACGACCGAAGTTATACGATGACGGTCAGCAGCTTCGATAGCGCCGGCGCTGTGCAGGTTACTGCGTCGCGACCGGGACTGTGGTTGAGTCCTGAGTGGTCAGGAATTATCAACTTTAGTGAACTGCTCAGCGATTCAAATCCGGCTCCTGGCATCGAGTTCGACAATCTGGGAGTTCAGGAACAGCCTCTGGCCGCCGCGACGACGGAATCACCACTGTCGACCGGCTCTGCTGCAGTAGATGTCGCTGAGCTGTCAAAGCAGTTGCAGGAACTGGTCGGCCTCGGTGGTGACTATGAAACTCAAATCAAGGAAATGCCACCCGCGACTCCCTGGAACGCAGGTCCCAATAGTGTCGTGAAGATTGCCGAACGTTCGCAGAGTCCTTATCAGAACATTTTCCCGACTGGCGCATTCGGAGTGTTCATGCCGAATCGCGGCGAGTACGACGGTTTCGGATTAACGTTACCTGTGATGTGGAAGTCTGAGGAAACTGAAGTTCTCTACACATGCTTCGACTTCAACTGTGCGGATGTTTCAGCAGGTGGTGAAGGTTCCTGGCGTTACTATGTGGGACATGGCCCGGGGAATTCGGCGGCCATCGAACTCTATATGAATGGCTCGCACTTCTTCCGTCGCAGCGGAGATGCTCGCGATGCCGTTTGCGCATTAACGGTCGGTCAGTGGTATCAGGTGCAGGTTACGCTCAATCTGAAAACTCGCACCTACGAGGGCACGATTTCAACTCGATCTGCGGCTGAGCCAAATTCGGTGACACAAACGCCATTCCGTGGGGACGTCTCCACCGGCTGGGATGGCCAGATTGATTATTCATTCATAGATAGTTACGGCCATCTGGGTGGAGTTCGCCCTGCGCTGGATGTCGACAACTATGAGATCTCAACAAAGCCGCATGCAGCCTTTGATACAATTTCCGTCGACACAACGGCTCCCGAATTGATCGCTCGACGAGAAAAGGCGGCCGCTATTCAGAAGCAACTGGCGGCCGTCCGAGAAGAGGCTCAAAAGGCCGGGCAGGAATTGAGCTCATTGTTGACAGACGGTCCGTTTCCGATGGCTTATGGCATGGCCGAAGGAACTCCGCATGACGTGCAGATTCAGAAACGCGGTGAGCCTACTCAGCCCGGTGATATGGTGCCTCGTGGATTTATCGAATCGCTGGGAGGAAATTCTCTGCCCGCCGAGCTGCCGGGAAGTGGACGTCTGCAGCTCGCCCAATGGCTGACCAGTCCGGAGCACCCACTGACGGCCCGAGTCATGGCGAATCGACTCTGGCAGTATCATTTTGGGCGAGGACTTGTGAAGACATCGAATGATTTCGGAGTACGCGGACTTCCTCCGACACATCCGGAACTTCTGGATCATCTGGCATCGAAGTTTGTGCAGAGTGGCTGGTCGGTGAAATCCATGCATCGTCTGATCATGTTGAGTCGCACGTATCAACTGGCTTCAGAACAGGATGCGGCAGTTTTGCAGCACGCAGAGGCACAAACTTCCGCCGTTAATCCAACGGATTTGTACGTGCATTTTCAGCGACGACGTCTGAGTGCTGAAGAGATTCGAGATTCGATTCTGCAGGTCAGTGGTGAGCTGGATTCAGCGAGAGGTGAAGGGCATCCGTTTCCTTCGCCAGTGAGCTGGGGATTCTCACAACACGGTCCGTTCATTGCAGTTTACGATAACAACTTGAGAAGCGTGTACCTGATGACTCAACGATTGAAACGTCATCCGTTCCTTGGTTTGTTCGATGGATCAGATCCAAATGCGTCCACGGCCGATCGCCTCGGGACGACCGTGCCGACTCAGGCTTTGTTCTTTCTGAACGACGCTTTTGTCCATGCCAAAGCCGCAGCATGGGCGGACAAATTGATCGCTAACGGCCGCAGTGAAAGTCAACAGATTGATCTCGCGTGGCATCAGGCCTTCGACCGAGCAGCGACGACGGAGGAACTAATCTCGTCTGCTGAGTATCTCGCAGCCGCTCGTGAAGAGCTAGCTGTCTTGAATGCTACTGATGCGGACCGACGAGCATTAGCATCATGGCTGCGAACATTACTGGGCAGCAATGAGTTCCTGCACGTGGATTGAAGCGAGTCGCGAGGGACGGGAAGGACAGGGCGATCGGCCGAACTTGCCGGTCCGGGGTGAGGAATTCTCTGCGACGTTCGCCTCAGGAAAAGGTGACCCAGACTTTCTGACCCGCACAATCATCCAACTCAAGATGATCGTTACAAATGGTCGAACCAATCATTGGCCAGCCTGCGATTCGTCATGTGGAAAAATGGGGCTCGCCTGATTGGGAACCAGATGCACCCCCGGCTCACCAAGTCTACGCGCGTTCAGCGGCCATGCCCGCCGGATGTTGCTGCGCGCAGATTGCGAAGCGGGGGGTTGAGCTCCAGTGCGCTTCTGATTCGAGCTTGCTGCGGCATGATGCTGGCGAGCTCGGTCTGTCTCGCACAAAACCCGACGACCGGGCATTCGTTCAGACCGAACTCGCCCCGCGACACCGTTCACCCTGCTGTGCATACTCGAACGTTGGACGGCACCGAACCGCAACGAGAGATCCAACTGATTCGCTATGGAAATCAGGCTGCGGCTCCGCAAATGCCGATGGCCTCGGAGCCTGCTGAGAGTTCGAACAGCGAAGTGGGAAGTCAGCGGAATCAAGATTCCCCGGGCCTGGCCACAAGTATGCCCCGCGTTGCCGCAAGTATGCCCCGCGTTGCCCCAAACATGCCGGGTGAGAAAATCCCTGAACTTCGAATGCCGGACGGATTGGTCCATCCGGCGGTCCCCTCCACAGACGCCGCGACTGCATTGCAACGTCCTGTGTTATGGTGGGAGCAGGAGCTCCGAACATCAATTTTGCGTGATCGTCCGCCGATGCCGATGAGTTTGAATGAGACTCTGTACCGCGCGATGACGGAAGCTCCGGAACTTAAAATCCTGAACTCGGACTGGTGCATTCAGCTTCAGGAGATCACGCGTCAGGACGCGGCCTTCGACTGGAACACATTTGTCAACTCCGTCTGGAATCGAGACAGCACGCCGATCGGAAGCCAGCTTGACGGTGCTGCAAACCGTTTGCGGAGTCGCACGTCCACAGCCAGAGCCGGCTTGCGAAGACTGGATCGTACTGGCGGTCAGTTCGAAATCGCTCAGCAATTCGGCTTTAAGGAAAGTAACTCCCAGTTCATCAGCCCCAACAACCAGGGGAACACTCGACTGGCCTTGCAGTATGAGAAACCGTTGTTGCGAGGAGCTGGTGAAGACTATGCCACCAGCCCGCTGCAGCTCGCGGAGATCGACAAGGATATTGCCTTTGATCGACTTCAGGCGGGAATTCAGGATTATCTGCTGGAAACGGCCAATGCCTATTGGAATCTGGTTCTGCGACGAGGGCGATTCCTGCAGGCCGTGAATTCGTGGAATCGAGCCAAACTGGTTGCCGACGAAATCAGCCAGCGGCAGCAGATCGATGTGAAACCCGTCGCGATGGATCGCGCGATGCAGGATGTGGCTAATCGATTGGCCGCAGCGATTCAGGCGGAGCACGACATCATTGTGGCTCAGGAAGTTTTATTGGGACTGATCTATGCCAATCGTTATCCGCAATTTGCCGGGACTGAGGTAGTTCCGCTGACGTTGCCGCCTGACACCCCGGAAGCGATTGGCCCAGAAACTCAGGTGGAAGTGGCAATCCAGAATCGACCGGAAGTCCATCAGGTCATCCGCGAAATTCGGGCGTCAGCGATTGAGCACAAAGTGGCGCAAAGTGAAGTGCTGCCAGCATTGAATCTGGTTCTGACTGGATACTCGGCCGGTCTGCGAGGTGACTACAATGCCGCTGGTGCCTTCACAGATCAGTTCAGCATGGGACAACCAGGCCTCGGCGTGGGGATCGACTTCGAAATTCCCTATAAGAATCGTGCCGCACGAGCCGCCGCTGAACAGCGTCGCATCGCCATGGCACGGATTCAGAATCAATTCGAAGTTGTCGTCGGCGAAGTTTCGCAGGACGTCCGCAGCCAGGCGATTCAGCGTAATAAATTCATTGCCGTTCTGCCGCAGCAATGGGAGTCACTGGTTCTCTCCCAGCGTCTGCTTGTGAACACAGAGACGCGACGACGATTCCTTGCCGATGGTACTCAGGTGGCAGATCTTTATCTGGACAATTTGCTGCAGATTCAAAGCCGTCTGGAAGCATCCGAGTTTGCCATGTTACAGGCTCAGGTCAACTTTGCGATGGCCGATATGGGACTGCAGCGGAGCGTGGCCAATCTGAAGACGCTGGCCACGCCGGAATCGCTCGAACAACTCAATATTCCGGGGGCGGAAACCAGTCAGCGACCGATCATCGAGGGGCCGATGATCGGTCGCTGATTGTTGGGTTCGGGCGAGTCACGTCCGGCCGTTGACGGCCAGACGTGTTTTTTCGTCGTCACGAAACTTTCTTCGCGGGTTCTACACCCAGCGCTCGCCCGAGAGAGTCTTCAATGGTCCGGAGAGGGGATTCCGGACCAAAATGTCGCTCCTTCGACAAAAACACTCTGCTTACAATCTCTCACTCCGTCAGGTCTTACCAGCAGCCGAACCATTTGCTCCAGCCACCCCAGCTCCATCCGCAATCGTTGCTGGAAGTGTAGCTGTATGATGAACCGCTGTTGTGGCAGGTATCATTGCTGTAGTTCTGGTCGCACACCTGATCGAAGATCGAGAAGCAATTCGTCAGAACAGGTTCGATCCAGCCGAGCAGGTTACAGTCAGAATAGGAAGGCGTTGTGTAGCACCAATTGTAGTCGTCATGACATTCTTCGTTGTAGTCGTTAACAACCGGTGGCACTTCCTCGCAGACAACTGGTGGTTCGCAGACTGGCGGCTCTTCAACGGGTGGCCCAACCACGCAGTCCACAGGCTCTTCGACAACGATTACTTCGTCTTCATCGACGGGAGGGACTTCAAGGTCGCAGCCCGGCGTACAGTTACTCATCCAGTGATCAACGCAAGCCCAGACGTCATCATCGTTAGTAACGACGGGGTCGCCTTTTTCTGTCTCTTCTTCAACCACTACGATCTCGTCAGTCTCTTCCTCTACGATCTCGTCAACGACTACTTCTTCCTCAACGACTACAATTTCTTCAGCTTCTTCGTCTGTCAGCCCTTCATCGACTACTACAACTTCGTCGGTTTCTTCTACGGCGATCTCGTCAACGACCACTACCTCTTCGTCAGCAACGACAACTTCTTCAGCTTCTTCGTCCGTCAGCACTTCTTCGACGACTACAGCTTCGTCGGTTTCTTCTACGACGATCTCGTCAACGACCACTTCTTCAACTGGCAGTTGAGTCGTTGTGACTTCAACGGCTTCTTCGACTATGGCAGCTTCAACGGCGACAGGAACAGCAGGTTCAGTGACCACTTCCTCAGCGTCAACAGGAGCGACCGCATCTACCACAAGTGCCGCAGGGGCGGCAGGGGCAGAGCCGGCATTGAACAGATCCGCGACAGAATACGATCCGTCACGGAACTGAATTTCTTCGACGTTGGTCACAAAGTCCGTCGAGCGGCCATTGTCGATTTCAAGGATTCCAAATCCCTTGTCGGTGACCTTGTAGTCAGCTCGATTTCCGCCCCAGTAAACCAATGTGTCCTGGCCGTCACCGCCATCGATCACATTGTCGCCGCGAATTGCGATCAGCATATCATGACCATCTCCACCCTTCAGATAGTTGTCGCCGGCGAGGCCAATCAGGACATCATTGCCGGCTTTGCCATCCATGAAGCCGCCAGCTTCGAGAGCAACCATAACGTCATTGCCTTCAGTCGCGTCATCCAGCGTAGCTGCATTAATGTCCGCTGCTGATGCTGACATCAGGATCATTGGCTCAAGTGATTCAATTCCGCTCAGATCCAATCCGCGATTCTTATCCGTGGCCATTATGCTCAGTTTCCCCATTAAGCTCTGAAAGTGTTGGCGTCGGTTCAACACATCTGAACCGACTCCCGCCGGGGACTTAACTGCGGGGCCGACAAATCGTGGACAGGGATTCTTTAAAAATCTCCGTCAGCCTTCGAAAACGTCGACAACTTCTTGACACCAACCTTGAGTTCAAAACAAGCACATGCATTCTTTCCGCGGGGTTTATTCCCGGGAGCGAAAGTCTCAAGGAATGCGTTTGGCCAGCGAGATGTTAATAACATCGTTTGATGGCAAGCCGCAGGCGTCGTTGATCGAATTGGCCGGCGGCGACGGCTCGCCGCTAAACGACAACGCAGGACGCGCGACCAGAACAACGGCCTACGCTCGTCTTCAGTCGAAATCATGCGGTCAACGCGGCGGCAGCGCATCATTCCGGATTTGCGGCAGCGCAATACTATTCGTCGAAGGTAACTCGCAAATGAACAGGCATTCCATCGTCGCCGTCGGAGAGCCTTTCGACCCAGCCGCAGGCATCAATCATCGTCAGCGAGGAGTGCCAGGGGCCGACGGAAATCAGCGAACTCTGAATCGTACCGTCCGTGTGAATGAGCCCCAGCCATTGCTCCAGCTGACCCGAGTTTGCAACGTAATACATCACAGACTCATCATCGTACATCCAGAGTCCCACGGCCTGTGCGGGAATACCACTCGCCGATACTTCTTGAGTCTTACGAAAACGTCCGTTCTCCTGCAGCTCAAGCGTCCACAGTTGAGATTCCTCCGCGTCGTCCGCCGGATTGCTCATGAGCGCAAGGAATGTCTTCCCATCGTGAGTCGCCAGGCCGTGAAGATGGCGATCCAGTTCGCAGTCTTCGCTGAGCTGGATTGGCTGCTGCCAGGTTCCGTCAATGGCTCGATCCGTCATGTAAAGAGAAACGATGCCATCTGTCAGCTCGTGTGCATGAAACAGACGTCGACCGTCCGGAGTGGCCGCACCCAACAGTGATTCTCGCAGTCTGATATCGCTCCACGGAGCATTGCCGATGCCTCCGGAAACGGGTTCGAAGGTCTTCAGACCGCCGTTGTTTGGTGAATCCACGAATTGAAGCAGATGAGCCCGTCTGCAATCGGTCACTCCCAGATCTACTTCATAAATGCCATCGCGATTCTGGTCATAAGGACGAACTGCATTCGGCGTTTGGAGAAACAAAACCGTTCCCGAATCAGGATGCACGGCAAACAAATCTGCATCAGCTCCGCCGGTGATCTGATACATCGCAGCGACGCCATCAGGATCGTAGCACTGCAGTTTCACGTCATTGAACGCGGTGTCACCATTCTCCAGACGAATATTCAGTGACTCGCCTCCTCGGATTCCGGTAAAGCCTGGTGCTCCACTGGCTGCTACATTTTCGGCTCGGCCACTCGACAAAAACATCTGTGCCGCGATAAGAATTGACAAACCGGCGACCAGACCTGCTCCGGCCAGAAACCAACCTTTGGACGAGCTGTCCGAACGAACGGACGAGGCCAGACTTTTCTGAAATCGTCGTCGATCGCGTGAGTTGCCACCATGGGCGAAACGATTCAGTTCCTGCTGAAACGCCTGGGCTGTCGAAAACCGATCCCGAGGATCGGGCGCGCAGGCTTTCATGATGATGTCCGCGAGATACTCGGGAACATCCGGTCGCAATTCTTTCAGCGGCGGAAGAGCAAGAATCGAACGATCCTGAATCGCCTGACGAGCCGTCGTGCCGGAGAAGGCTTCGGTTCCTGACACAAGCTCATATAGTGTCACCCCAAGACCGAACACATCGCTGCGTTCATCCGTGAAGCCACGCAACGCTTCCGGCGACATATATCGTGGTGTACCAATCGTATCGCCGGTACGACTGAGATTACTGTCCTCGTCGCGAATCTTGGCTAGCCCAAAGTCGGCGATATGCAAATTCGCC
>Ga0255095_1000275_pt1 | contig 28370 bp, 13 predicted proteins | sample Colum_Law_RepC_8_2_FD_188435 | JGI IMG/M metagenome (GOLD analysis project Ga0255095, IMG submission 188435) | Freshwater microbial communities from Columbia River, Oregon, United States - Colum_Law_RepC_8d | ecosystem: Environmental > Aquatic > Freshwater > River | place: USA: Oregon...
ACAACCGGGGCGTGGCCACCCGTTGCGACGCGCATTTGGGGACTGTCTACACAGCGGGGGACACACGGCCACAACCGGGGCGTGGCCACCCGTTGCGACGCGCATTTGGGGACTGTCAACTGGGGGTCCAACCCGAAGGGGCTATACAACAGGGACAGCCAACCGGGGACACAGCTCGTGGGGACACAGCTCGTGGGGACACAGATTGGGGGGATACACATCCGGCCTGGTCCATCCATCAGGGACACACATCCCCCAGCCGAGGCGTGGCTACCCAATACGGACAGCGACGCGCAAACAGGGCCATCCATCGGGGGACACCAAACGGCCACCGGGGCCATCCACCGGGGCCATCCACCGGGGCCATCCACCGGGGCCATCCACCGGGGACAGCCAGCAGGGACTCACGGCGGTTTGCCGTTCTCGGAGCCATCCGACCGGGGCAGCCAGCGGGCACAGCTCGTGGGGACACACATCCTGAACGGAGCGGCTGCGGGACCACCAATTGCAGCGGGTGCGGCAAGCGGGGCGGACCCCAAGCGGGGCCATCCATCGGGGACAGCCAGCAGGGGACAGCCAGCAGAGGACATCCGAGTGGAAACAGCTCCTAGGACCACTCAAACGGGACAGCAAGTGCGGACACACGTTCCGCACCCGAGGCGGGGCCACCCAACAGGGACAGCCACGAGACAGAAACCCGGTGGCAGCCCAAACCGGGACACCAAATGGGGACATTCAACGGGGACAGTCAGCAGGGACTCACTGCGGGTTGCCAGTTCTCGGAGCCATCCAACCGGGGACACAGTTCGTGGGGACACACATCCGGGCCGGGGCCATCCACCGGGGACACACTGCGGGTTGCCAGTTCTCGGAACCATCCGACCGGGGCAGCCAGCGGGGACATCCAAGTGGATGCAGCTCTTGGGGACACACAATGGGGACACACGACATGGACCGCCAATCGTGGTTACAGCTCGTGGGGATACACATCCCAACCGGGGCCAACCACCGGGGCCATCCATCGGGGCCATCCAATCGGAGCCATCCATCGGAGCCATCCATCGGGGCCATCCGTCGGGACACACACATGGCCACACACAACCCCGGACTTCCAACGCAATCGCCACCCCCGCGCAGACGCGATCCGACGACCCAGTCCGATTCCCGTTGATTTCTCGCATCAACCCCTCAAATTCGCGAAATTCACCGAATTCCGCGAAAATCAAGCTCGGTTCCTCCCACACACCGCACTCCACTATCCTGCAATTCGAACGCCCCCAACTCGCCGGAATGCTTTTTTCCGCACCACTTGCTAACCTCTTAATGCTAACCGCTTAACCGCATCGCTCACGACACCAGCCAATCCTGAGCCTGCGCCCCCCCCACGTTTCTAATGCCCCCCAAAGGCGATCCCAGCATGTCCCGCCCGGATTCATACCACGTTCAATTCAGCAGCATAGCCATCCCCCTGCGCCTTGCTCGCCACTTCAAACCACTGCTCATACTGCTCGCCGCACCCTTAATCACTCGCGCCGATGACAACGGCACCTTCAACGACACCATTCAGCCCTATCTGCAACAGTACTGCGTCGAGTGCCACAATCAGCAGCAGGCCAGGGGTGAACTCAACCTCACCCAGTTCAAAACCCCGCAGGACATCATCAACAGTTTTCGCCGCTGGCAGGCTGTCATCGAATTCGTGGAAGGTGGCGAAATGCCACCCGCCGAATCTCGTCAGCCATCGCTTGAAGAAAGTCAGGCCGTGGTCAAGGCTGTTCGATCCATCCTGATCTCCGAAGCTCGCAAACAAGCCGGTGACCCAGGCGTCGTCCTGCCCCGACGGCTGACCAACACCGAATACGACCTTGCCATTCACGATCTCACCGGCGTTCACATTCGCCCCACGCACGATTTCCCGCCCGATCCCGCCGCCGGCGAGGGATTCAGCAACACCGGTGAAGCACTCAACATGTCACCCAGCCTCGTGAAAAAACACCTCGTCGCGGCGCAGCGAGTCTCCGATCACATGGTGCTCCGCACGACCGGCCTCACCTTCGCACCGTTTCCCGTCACGTCATGGAACGATCGACGAACACTTGCCGAAGACGCCGTCATCCGCTTCTATCAGCAGCGCGAAGTGCAGCTTTCCGTGTACCTGGAAGCCGCGTGGAGATACCATCACCGAACCTCTGCTCAGGCCAATCTCACCCCCGCAGACTACGCGCTGGCAAACAATCTCAGTCCCCCCTACTTCCAGCAGCTTTACAGATTTCTGGCCGCATTGCCGCAACAGCCCGGTTGTCCCCCCGAACTTCTGCAGGCGTGGTCCGCAATTCCCGCCGCAGCGGCAAACAGCCCGGCTCCGCCGGAACTCACAACCTTCGTGCGGATTGTCGAACACTACCAGTCAGGACTGCATGCACCCGAAGGTCAGTTGATCAAACCCAACGCCGGTAACTGGCCTATCGGCCACCTTGCCGACCGCGCTCGGATCGCCACCAGCCGCAACCAGTACTCAGGCGAGCACTTTCGACCCACGGCGTTGCTGCGGACGTCACCGGTGCCACCTGCAGACAGGTCGCCAGCAGCCGGCGAATTGTCCCTCTGGATACACGTTCAGCCCGCCTTCGGAACCTCCGGCAGCCCCGTCATTATCCGCAATCCACTGTTTTCGAGGCATGACCAGTTACCCCGAAATCCCGATGAAAGCACCAAACACGAAGTTCAGTCGCTCCGCAGTGTGCTGCAATCCGCTACCGCTGCGGATCTGCCGACACTGCCCTTCGGACAAACCATCACCGGTGAAGCCACTGACGACAGCTTCGTCATTGCCAGCCCTGCGCTGATCCGCATTCCGCTTGGCCCGGATCAAAGCACAACACTCGCCGGCAAACGCCTGCTGCTGACCGCCGAACTGACAGGGGCTGCTGCCGACCAGAACCCGGTCCTCGTCCACTGCGAAATCTCCCGCACTGCTCCGGACACAACTGCCGGCCAGCTGCTGGCGAACAGCACCGCTCTCTCCATGCAGCAGCTGCAGCCGTTCGCCGCGGCCTTCTGCACTGTGTTTCCCAATCGCTTCTTCTATGTGGACAGCGGGCGAGGCCTGAGTGCGGGGTTTCATCTTGTTGAAGGCTTCTTTCGTGACGACCGTCCGTTCGTCGAAATGGTTCTGACCGCAGCCGAGCGACAGCAGCTCGACGACCTCTGGTCCGAACTCAACTTCATTACGGAAAGTTCTGAAACACTGCTCCGCGGCTTCGTGTGGTTCGAACGTTCTGAACGCGAAGTTCTCCACGATCCGCGATTCGACTTTCTCCGCAGTGAAGACCCCGAACTGATCCAGCCGGCCATGCTGGAACGCTTCGAAAAACTGTATCTCGACAAACTTGGCGTGAAACGTCGTGATGACACTCTGGAAGCCGAACAACCGGACGAGCGTTACCGCATCGTGCACGGTTTCTTCACTGACGTACGACAGGGACTTGTGCGGCAGTCATCGCTGATGGAGGCAGCGGCACAAAAGGGCCTGCAGGATCTGCTGCAACTGGCGGAAAAAGCCTGGCGCCATCCACTCGCCCCGCCGCAGCAGGAAGCACTCACACAGCTTTACCAGCAACTGCGAACCGAAGGTCAAAAACCGGAGCAGGCGCTGCGCGGCGTGCTCACTGGAATTCTGATGTCACCGGAATTCAGCTACCTGTACTTTCCCTCGGATCAAAGACAGGGACCGCAGCCACTCTCAGCCCACAGCCTTGCCAGTCGGCTCAGCTTCTTTCTGTGGTCATCGCTGCCGGACAAAGAGCTGCTGCAGACAGCCACAGAGGGTTCACTGACGGCGGAACCCCAACTGCGGCAGCAGTTGCAGCGAATGCGGCAGGACCCGCGGATCAAATCCTTTGCCCGCGAATTTTTCGGACAGTGGCTACGTTATCGCGATTTCCCGGACCGTGACCCGATCGATGCGGCCGCCTTCAAATGGTATGACGAGCAACTGCGAGCGGCAATGGCCGAAGAACCGGTGCAGGTCTTCACTGCACTGCTGCAGCAGGATCGTCCGCTGACGGAATTGCTGAATGGCGATTCGACGCTGCTGAACGAACGACTGGCTCAGCATTATGGCGGAATTCTTGAACAGAATTATCAGCAGGCACGCTTGAATCGACGCAATCAACTGGCCGCCGCTGGCACCCTCGAAACGACGCAGGCCGAAGCTCAGGCGTGGCTACCCGTGCAGGGCCTGCGCGAAGCCGGACGTGGCGGGATCTTCGGCATGGCCGTAGTTCTTGCCAAAAACTCGGCCGGTGATCGCACCAGTCCGGTCAAACGTGGATTCTGGAGCGTTCATCACCTGCTGGGACAGCATTTTCCCCCGCCACCGGCCGATGTGCCCGAATTGCCCAAATCGGAAGCTGGCAGTGACCGAACAATGCGCGAACTGCTCGTCGCTCACGTCGCCGACCCGCAGTGCGCTATGTGCCATCGGCACTTCGACAGCCTTGGGCTGGCCCTTGAAGGCTTTGACGCCACCGGCCGCGCCCGTACCCACGACCTCGGCGGTCGCCCGATCGACAACACCGCTCTGCTGCCCGACGGTACCACCACGACAGGTATCCCCGGACTCGCCGACTACGTGCTGCAGAAACGTCTTGACGACTTTCTCGAAACACTCTGCCGACGCTTCCTCGGCTACGCACTGGGACGCTCTGTACAGCTGTCCGACCAGCCCCTGCTTGATGACATGAAATCCGCACTCGAACACAACAACTACCGCCCCTCAGTCCTGTTTGAACAGGTCGTACTGAGTCCCCAGTTTCGTCAGCAACGAGGAGACTAAGAACAGGATCGATCGCAGCGACAGCAGCGAGACAGGTCAGGCAGCAACTTATTCGTAAACGCAAAACCACCGCGATCCCCACCGTGAAAACGGACCGCGAGCAAAGAAACTCAGACACGGAAGGAATCCAGGCCACAGGCCGACCCTACTGCCACCGCACACTGAAAACTGAAAACCGTTCTCAGTCTTGCATGGATCACAACGACCATCCCGTTCCCGGACGAATGCCGTGTTTTTTTATGGATGGAACGGAAAATTTGCCCGGGCTGAAGCCCAGGCTACGGTTTTGTGGTGTGAACTGGAGTTTCAGCGGTTGGACAACCGAGTGTTTTGGGAGAAATAAGCCGGGCAGGAATGCCCGGGCCACTTTTCCGCCCCCGGCAACATTCCTGCCCACCGCCCACTGACCACCGCCCACTGACCACTGACCACTGACCACTGAAAACTGAAAACTGAAAACTGAAAACTGAACACTGAACACTGAACACTGAACACTGACCACTGAACACCGAAAACTGTCCCCCGGCCGGGTGGGGGTGCTCTTGACTTTCCCGATTCCCGGGGGAAGACTGTGTTTTCCTGCCCCGATCGTTCCGTCCCCGCCTGCCTCAGGTAGTACCCCGCCATGACCGCCCCGATCAACGCCCGCTCCCGCCGCGTCACGCTGAAGTCCGCCGCGGCCTCCATCGCGCTGCCGTGGCTGGAATCAGGACGACTCCTGGGAGTTGAACCGACCGACCAGTCGGCCAAACGCTTCGCTTTCCTCTTTTTCGGCGATGGCATTCATCCGCCGGAATGGTGGTCCAAAGGCCGCGGGAATGATCTTGAACTCGGACCAGCCTTCGAATCGCTCAAACCTCTGCAGCACAAAGTCAACTTCATTCATGGACTGCATCACCCGGAAGATGTGGTGGGTGGTCATGCCAAAGGCGCCGCCGGTATCCTGACGGGCATACGACCGCAGGGTGGCCGCGATGTGCAGGCTGCAATCAGTATGGACCAGGTGCTTGCCAGCCGCATCGGCGATGCCACGGTGCTGCCCAGCCTCGTCCTCGCCTGCGAACGTCCGGTCAGCGGATTTCACGAATCCAGTTACTCCATGCTGTACGCATCGCACGTTTCATGGAGCTCACCGGTGTCACCGGTTCCGGCAGAAATGCATCCCGCACTGGCGTTCGACAGCCTGTTCGAAAATCAAAGCAATCGGACTCATCTCAGCGTACTGGATCTGGTCACGGAGCAGTTGAAGCAGGTGTCAGGCAAAGTGTCACACGCTGACCGCGCTCGCATTGATGAGTACACGACGTCAGTGCGTGAGGTCGAGCAGCGACTGTCGCGGATGCAGGCACAGGATCGCGACGAACAGACACCTTCCCACGGCAACTGGCAGCGGCCACCGGCCGGAGTTCCCAGTCGACTGGATGAGCACGTACGACTGATGCTGGACATCGTCGCTCTGGCATTTCAGGCTGATCGGACTCGAATTGCCACGCTGCTGCTCACCAACAACCTGTCGGGACAGGTCTACCCATTCCTGGGCCTTAAGGTCGACCACCACAACTACTCGCACAACTGGGACGGACAGGAATTCGCAAAGATCACCAGATTCTGGGTCGAACAGTACTCCACACTGCTGCAGAAGCTTGACAGTATGCAGGAGGGTGATGGCACGGTCCTGGATCACTCCTGCATCATGCTGGCAAACGAGCAGTGGACGGCTCACAGTGCCCCCAAAATTCCGCTGCTGCTGGCTGGTGGTCTGAACGGAGGACTGACAACCGGTCGTTCGCTGGACTATGAACATGCCAAAGAACGCCGTATGTCGTCGCTGCTGCTGACCGTGATGGATCGCATGGGCGTCACGCTGCCGGAATTTGGAAACTCCAGCGTTCAACTGCCCGAGCTTTAGCAGCCAGTCCATCGGACCGCAATCGATCGTCATTTTCTCGGCTGCATCCGGCCTCCGTTCCCCCAGCAGGTTTCCGTCATGGTCGCCGCAACCGCCAGCCACTTATGGTCCCGTGGTTTCCTGTTGCTGACCGCGCTGATCCTTGCCGGTCTCAATGGCAGCGTCACCGCGCAGCAGATCCCGGCCTGCCCGGTCAATCTCGGTTCCGCGCCCCACGAAACCTGGTTCGCTCGGGAAGTCTGGGCGAAAGTCGGACGCCTGAAATGTCTGCGGTGTCATCAGGCCGGTGGCGATGCGGCCGAGTCCACCTTCATTCTGCTTGACCCTGCCGCATCACTCAGCGCAGCCCCCCATGCGGTTCTGCAGCACAACATGGCAGCTTTCACAAACGCCGCCCGATTGCAGGCTGATGGCCAGTTCCTGTTGCTGCAGAAACCTCTCGGACGGCTGGACCATGGTGGTGGTGCCGTGCTGCAGTCGGATTCAACGGCGTGGAACATCCTCGCCGAGTTCCATCGCCGCGTACAACCGTCTCCCGCTGCTCCGCAGCCCGACGACACAACTGCAGCCGTCACTCCTGCTGAGCCTGCCCCGTTCTTCGCGGGAGTCGATCTGGCGGATGATCAGCAGTTGCTCAGGCACGCCGCGTTGTCATTGGTCGGGCGTCTGCCAACGCCAGCCGAGCAGCAGCAGGTGGCCACCGGTGGTCGCAGTGCACTGGCTGAGATTCTGATGCAGTTGCAGCACGAGGAACCGTACTTTGTGCGACTGCGCGAAGCGTTCAATGATATTTTTCTGGTGCTGGGCATCGACGGCAATCCGGACTCCACCGTACTGTCCTACGAACATTTCGAAAAGACTCGTTTGTGGTATCAGCAGCATGACCTCTCGCATATTGCTGATGAACAGGAGCGACGGCAGGCCGGTTACAAACTGGCAAATGAGTATCGGCAGGCACTGCTTGAAGAACCACTGCGGCTGATCGAGCACATCGTTCGAAATGACCGGCCATTTTCGGAGATCCTGACGGCCGATTACATCATGGTCTCGGCGTATTCCGCCCGCGGTTACGGGGTCTATGACCAGTTGAAGTCGCAGTTCCGGAATCCCGCAGACCCACTGGAGTTTCTGCCGGTGCGGCTGGCAGCCCTCGTGGGCCGAAACGCCTCAGAGAATCAGGAATCGGCCACCGGCTTTTATCCGCATGCGGGGCTGCTCAGCACATTCCAGTATCTCAGTCGTTACCCCACGACTGAAACCAATCGCAATCGTCTGCGGGCCCGCATGTTTTACCTGCATTTTCTGGGTGTTGACGTGCTGGAGCTGGCGGCTCGCGGTTCAGATGCTGCGGCGGCAACGGCCGCTTTCCCGATACCCACGATGCAGGCGGGCGAGTGTGTGGTATGTCACAAAACGCTGGATCCGGTGGCCGGGCTGTTCCAGGATTACTGGCGATTCGATGCCAATTTCAGCATTTACGGACGGCGCAAGGAGGGTTGGTTTGAAGACATGTTTCCGGCCGGGTTTGAAGGTCAGGCGTTGCCGGAACAGGACCGCTGGCGCTCGTTGCAGTGGCTGGGCGAACGCACTGTGCGTGATCCGCGATTTGCTCGCACCATGGCCGGGCACGCATGGCAGTTGCTGACGGGGCGACGTCCACTGCAGCCCCCGCAGGATATCGACGATCCGCTGTTCTCAGCAAAGCAGCGAGCCTGGGAACAACAGCAGTGCGAGCTGGACGCCGTGGCCCGTCGCTTCACTGACGAAGGGATGAATTTTCGTGGCCTGATACGCGACTGGGTACTGAGTGATTTCTATCGTGCTCACAGCCTGCAGGCGACCGCTGCCACCGACGAGCGGCTGGCGGAGCTGGCCGAAATCGGAGTGGTGCGGATGCTTTCGCCGGAACAGCTTGAACGAAAGGTGCAGGCCGTATTCGGGCAACCGTGGGGTCGGCTGAATGAGCAGACGGCGATGCTTTACGGCGGCATAGACTCGAAGGAAGTCACCGAGCGTGCCACGGATCCGAGCGGTGCGATGGGTGCGATCCAGCGGACACTGTCCAACGATGTGGCCTGCCGCAACACGGCACTCGATTTCAGCCGACCGCCTGCCGAACGATTGCTGTTCCCGCACGTCGAACCCACCGTGATCCCCGGCAGCTCGGCGGAAGCCGATCTGCAGATTCGCCGGACGATTGTCCATCTGCATCAGCGACTTCTGGGGCGTACCGACGATTTGAATTCCGCAGAAGTGGAGCGGACTTTTCAATTGTTTGCGGATGTCGTCTCCGATGCTGCAGCCAGCGGGCGTTTTGAGCCTCAGGAAACGTGGCACTGTCGCCAGGGACTGCTGAGGCCGGTGCCCGATCCCCACTATACCGTTCGTGCGTGGCGAGCAGTGATTACCTATCTGCTGCGGCAGCCCGAGTTCCTTTACGAATAGGTCCTGACGATGCGGCGAAATTTCCTGAAATACTGCACCGCAGCCGGTCTTGGCCTCGCAGCCCCAGTGTCTGATTCCTGGCAACTGGCCGCAGACGAACGTCGCGAGTTGCCGCCGCACGAAGGTCTCTGCTACATCGTCCTCAATGCATCCGGAGGCTGGGACACCACGATGCTGATGGACCCCAAGGGCAGCGGCGGGATCAATAGACTGTATTCTGCCGAGCAGATTCTGCAGCAGGGCCAGCACCGATTTGCTCCCACCGATCAGCACCGCGAAGGAGGACTGTCGAATGAAGCCTTTTACGCCGAATTCGGCCGCGAATTGCTGACAGTCAATGGCCTTGATTATTCCGTCAATAATCATTCGCCCTGCTCCCGCTATATGGCCACGGGCAAACTGGACAGTCTGGCATATCCCACATTTGCCGCTCTGGTTGCCGCCTGTCAGGGACCGGATTGTCCGCTGGCCTTCCTCACCTTTGGCAACTATTCGGCAACCGGAAATCTGGTGGCCATGTCGCGAGTGCCGTATCTGCCCTCACTGCAGCGCATTGCGAATGCCGATGCCATCGAAGGCAATGCCCGCTCACCCTACAACGATGAATTCGCCCTGCAGCGGATCGAACAGGCAATGGCGGACCGGCGAGCGTCCAGACAGACGTCCCCGCTGCTGCCGCGCAGTCAGCGTGCCGAATCGATGCTGTATGCCGCGCAGGTCAACTCGAAGGCACTTTCCCGTGTTGTACCGCACATCCCGAAAGAGATACCCAAACAACGAATTGCCCAGCAGGCGGAAATTGCACTGGCCTCATTCAAGGCCGGTGTCTGCGTGTCAGCCAATCTGTCAATCGGACAGTTCGACAGCCATGCCAATAACGACCGGGACCAGTTGAAACTGATTCCGGAGCTGCTGGAGGGACTGGCTTTTATCCTGCACCGCGCCGAAGAACTGCAGATTCGCGAACGGCTGGTGGTGATTGCTCAGAGCGAAATGGGGCGAACGCCCACCTACAACAATGGCAACGGCAAGGATCACTGGTCCATCGGCTCGATCATGTTCCTCGGTCCACGTATTCAGGGTGACCGCGTCATTGGAGCCACGGATGACGGACAGTTCGCCGTCCGGATCAATCCGCAGACACTGACGCTGCAGCCCACCGACGGACTGCTGCTGAGGCCCGAGCACATGCACCATGCGCTCCGGCAGTTCGCCGGCATTGACCAGCATCCATTCAGCCTCAGATTCCCGCTGGGTATTGCTGCGGAACAACAACTGCAGAATCTCTGGGGCTGACGCAGGCGACAGACCAATGCCCGGGCCCCCCGCTGCAGTGCACAGCCGAACGACGCTCGCACCCGACTGCAGAACTCGGTAACATGCCCCCGGACTTTTTTCACCAGATTGCCGCCTTCCCGGGAGATCCCGCAGTGCAGCCCTCCGGCACATTCCGTTTCCTTGCTCTGCTCATACTGGCGTGCCTTGCTCTGCAGCCCCTGTACGCTCAAACCCCGGACGATTTTTCCCACGCGGTTCTTCCCGTGCTGAAAACACACTGCGTCCCCTGCCATGGCGGTCGCGAGGCCAAAGGCAGCTTTTCACTCAACACCCGCGAACTGCTGATCAGTTCCGGGCATGTCGTTGCCGGCCGTCCCGCTGATTCTCGACTGATCGAAGTGATCACCAGTTCGGACAAAGAGCAGCAGATGCCTCCGGCTGATCGCCCTCGACTCAGCGAGAAAGAGCAGCAGATCCTGACTCGCTGGATTGAAACAGGCGTTGAATGGGAACCGGGCTTTTCCTTTGCCCCCGTCGCGTGGGAACCGCCGCTGAAGCCCCGGCTGCCTGATCTGCCCCCGGCCTTCGCTGGCCGCGAACATCCTGTCGATCGCATTCTCGACAAATCGCTCGCCGATCGCGGATTGTCCACACCAGCCCCCGTCACCGATGCCGAATTTCTTCGCCGCGTCTCCCTCGACCTCGTTGGACTCCTGCCCACACCCGAACAACTCGATCAGTTCCTCGCAGATTCCACCCCCGACAAACGCTCACGCCTCATTCGCACCCTGCTGGATGACCGCATCGCCTACGCAGATCACTGGCTGACCTTCTTCAATGACCTGCTCCGCAACGACTACAGCGGGACCGGATTCATTACCGGAGGTCGCCAGCAGATCAGTGGCTGGCTCTATGATGCTCTCCTGCAGAACAAACCGTTCGACCAGTTTGCCCGCGAACTGATTGCACCACCCACAGCAGCCAGCCAGGGATACATTGACGGAATCCGCTGGCGCGGCGAAGTCAGTGCCGGTCAGACCGTGGAGATTCAGTTTGCTCAGAGCGTGGCCCAATCCTTTCTGGGCATCAATCTGAAGTGCGCATCCTGCCACGACAGTTTCATCGACCGCTGGACTCTGGATGAAGCGTGGGGCATGGCAGCAATCTACGCTTCCGCACCGCAGTCCATACACCGCTGCGACAAACCTACCGGGCGTACGGCTCAGGCTGCGTGGCTGTTTCCGGAGCTGGGCCGAATTGATGCCGCGGCACCGCGGGAAAAACGACTGCAGCAACTGGCAGAATTGATGACACATCCTGAAAACGGGCGATTCACTCGTACGATTGTCAACCGACTCTGGTACCGACTGACGGGACGCGGCATCGTGCATCCGCTGGATGCGATGCAGTCCCCGCCGTGGAACGCCGATCTGCTCGATTACCTCGCATCGTATCTGCAGCAGAACAACTATGATCTGAAAGCTGTGTTGCAGCACATCGCCGAGTCTCAGGCCTACCAGTCTGCAGCGCTGCCGCGTGAATCATCCCAGTCCGACCCGGCGGACGGCTGGCGCGGCCCCGTACCGCGGCGACTTACGGCCGAACAGTTCATGGACGCCGTCTGGCAGTTGACAGCTTCTGCCCCCACGAACTTTGATGCCCCCGTGATCCGTGCTGTGCCGCCAGTCGTCGCCGCTGCTCCACAGGCCGCAGCAGCAGCAGTGGACGCAGCAGCGCCTGCCCCCGGCCCGACGACCGCTCAGTGGATCTGGGCCAGCACGGCCGCCGACGGCAAAGTGCCGGCAGCCGGAGAAACCATGCTCCTGCGAAAATCATTCCAGCTCAACAGTCAACCACTCCGGGCTGTTGTCATGACCACCTGCGATAACGGGTTCACCCTGTTCGTCAATGGCCGTCAAGCCGAGCAGGGTGATGACTGGTCACAACCGAAAGTCACCAGCCTCCAGGGTCAGTTGAAGAAAGGTGAGAATACGCTGGCCGTCATTGCCACCAACGGCGGAGCCGGCCCCAACGCGGCCGGACTGTTTCTGGAGTGTCGCATCGAGATGCCGGATGGGACTCGCATCACCATCGCCTCCGATGCCGCATGGGAATACACCGACCGGGTTCCCGCAGTCCGCGAAGGGCGGCTGGCAGCCGGTAAGGGCCCGTGGCAGCCAGTGACCGTGGTACCGGCACTGCAGGTGTGGTCTGACGCTGTAAATCAGCAGGGACTGCCGCGTTTGATTCAGGCAGCCGCCGGCGATCTGCGGATGGTTCGTGCGTCACTGATGAAAAATGACTTTTTCATGCGGTCACTCGGTCGTCCCCATCGGGAGCAGATCGTCTCGATGCGTCCCGACGAACTGACAACGCTGGAGGCCATCGATCTGTCCAATGGCGCCGTTCTCGCCACCGCTCTCGCTCGGGGCGCACAGCATCTCCGGAATCAGTTCGCCGCAGATCGCAGCGAACTGGTGCGACATCTGTGCCGATCGGCCTGGAGTCGAGAACCGCAGCCTGCCGAACAGGCAGCCATTCTGGAATTGCTCAGCCCGGAACCGACCCCCGAAGAAATTGCCGACGTCCTGTGGGCTGTCCTCATGACCCCGGAATTCCTGCTCGTCCGCTGAACTGACCATCTCCACTGAATCCGCTATGACCATCAGAACCGAGTTTTCAGAAATCAGTATCCTGATCCCCGGATACTCCGTCGAAGACCTGCCCGTTGATCTGGCGGAGTCGGAAGCGAGCAGCCTGTGGAATGCCATTGCCTGCGCGTGGCACCCGAAACTGCTGGCTCAGTCAGCCAGCCTGCCACTGCTGCGACAGGCCGAATCGCAGTACGGCTATCCGGGCCGGCGGATTGTGCTCGTGCCGTCAGCTGCCGAAGCATGGATGCCTCACGAATGGCGCAACGTCCTGCGCGAACAGGACCACGTGATTCTGGATGGCTGCACTGAACGGGCGGAATACCTGACCGCCATCGAAACTCACGTCCCGGCACCGGTGGTGGAGGGTGGAGCGGGCATTGCCACTGCGACAGCCGATTACCTGCTGGCTGATGATTTTGTGGCCTTCGGGACCACGGTGGTGCAACTGCAGCTGCTGAGTCGCCGACGACACCACTATGTCGATCCCGATCAGATTCTGCTGACTGCGGAAATTCGTGCTGCTGCAGTGGCGGCTGCCACAGGCGATGAACAAACGGCCCGCCAGCACCTTGGCAAAGCCTGGGAACAGCTCCGGGAAGTTCGTGAACGCATTTATCCGCAGTCCTGCTTTCTGCTGGATCTGTGCCTGCCCGGCGAACAGGATTCTGCGGCAGCGATTCTGTCGGCCGTCGAATCCGCCAGCCCGCTGAATCTGCTGTGTTCTGCCCGCGAACTGCGCCAGGCCGCCGAACACAGCCCGGCAGCCCTCGACATGCTGGCCCAGGCCGCCGCCGCTGGACGTCTGCAGATTCTGGGCGGCCATGCCATCGAATCCCGCACCGGACTGGGATCCATGGCAGCACTCATCAATGACCTCCGCCAGGGTGCGGCAGAACTGCACCACCTGCTGGGAATCACCCCGCAGCACTGGGCTCGCCGACGCTTCGGCCTGACCGCTTCTCTGCCGGCTGTACTGGCATGGCTCGGATATCAGTCGGCGCTGCACGTCGCTCTCGATGATGGACTCTATCCCGATCGCGAACGCAGCCAGTTTGACTGGCAATCACCCGATGGATCGCTGATTGCCGCAGCCTCACGGATCCCTCTCGCCATCGACAGTGCAGCCGGTTTCCAGAAACTTGCCGACCGACTGAATGAATCGATGCAGGAGGATCAGACGGCCGCCGTGTTCCTCGCCCGACTGCCGACAACTCGCTCGCCATGGCTGAATGACCTCCGCCGAGCTGCTGCGTGGGCACCGGTGCTGGGTGAGTTCGCGACCATGGACCAGTTGTGCCGGAATGCCGAAGGCAGTCGCCTTGCCGAAATGCACCAGCACAGCGACTATCTCAGTCCCGCCCTGATTCAGTCGGCGGTCCTGAAAACCGAACCTCCGGTTACGGGCCCCGCACGAATCCGCTGCTGGCAGCAGGAACTGGAATCTCTGCGACAGCTCACAGCAATTGCCCACGTGATGAAGGCCGACCTCTCCACAATCGCCGTCGCAGATCAGCTCACCGGGCTGGAACAGAGATTGGCCGATACAGAACTGCTGCACGTGGACCTCGACAGCATGCTGCCCGAGAAACAGCCACAACTGGACACGGCGTGGGACGGCATGCGTCAGGCACTCCGACTACTGCGGGATGATCTGGCCGACGCTGTCAGCAGCCGCATCCCGTCGCAACCCGCCGAAGGTCGCGGGCTGCTGCTGCTGAATACCCTGCCCTTTGCTCGCACCCACGAAGTCCAGTGGCCCGCAGCGTGGAGACGCCCCGCCGCCGAAGCGGCCGTCGAAGCCGCTCAGGAGGCCACCGGAAACTCACCGACTTCCCAGGCAAGCGGCGAACGACTCCTGGTCAAACTGCCGCCCGGCGGGTTCGTCTGGCTGCACGAAGCGGACCCAGGACGCCCCACGCAGACGCTGACAACCGCAGCCAGAAGAGAACCGCCACTCGCCGAAAACCTCAAGCTGCGAAACCGACACTTCGAAGTCACCCTCAGTGAACGTACCGGCGGCGTCGCATCGGTCCTGTATCACGGCCAGCGCGGCAATCGGCTCAGCCAGCAGTCGGGATACCGCTATGAACGCGAAATCACACTGCCCGATGATGGCTCCGGCGAAATCCGCAAAGTCAGCTATGCTGTTCCTGAACTGCTGCAGCACAAAGTCCTTGAAGCGGGCACCGTATTCGCGGCGCTGGAAACAACCACTGAGTTTCATTCACCACAGGACGGCAAAACACTCGGTCGTGTCGTGCAGGTCACCCGCGTCGATCGCGTACGTCCGCGTCTGGAGATTGTGCTGACCGTTCAGGATGCCGTCACAGCACCCGTCAAAGGCAACCCGTGGCTGGCCGGCTGGTGCTGCCGGTTCGCATGGGAACAGGAATCAGCACTGGTCCATCGCAGCGTGCTTGGACAGTCTGCCGGCTTCCGCCTTGAACGCATCGAATCTTCTGAGTATGTGGAAGCCGAAGATGGCACTCGTCGCATGGTGATCGCTTCGGATGGTCGTCCGTGGCATCGCAGGGCCGGTTCGCGGATGCTGGACAGCCTGCTGGTCTGCGAAGGCGAAACCGAGCGCACTTTTCGCTTCTGGATTGACTTTGACCAGCCGCATCCCCTGCGCACCGCCGAAGAAATGCTGACACCGGTGGTCACACACACTGTGGAAGGTCGCGTTCCCGTCGGCACATCCTCGGCATGGATTCTTGGACTGTCCGCCAGAAATGTCCAGCTCGTTCGCAGTGACTACCAGCCGCGACGACCGGTCGAATCCGACGTGCTCAGCCTGATCCTCAGCGAAACAGATGGACTGGGTGGCGACTGCCTCATTCGCACCGCTCGAAAACCGACGGCTGCTTACGAAATGCATCCCGGTCGACAGGCCAGGTCAACACTGGCACTCAGTCCCGAAGGAGTCGTGGTGGCATTCAGCCCGTGGCAGTTGAAGGAGATTCAACTGATCTTCTGACGCCCCGGACTGCAACCCGAGATCCCGTACCCTGTTAAGTTAACACAGTTTCAGTACTCCCTTTAACCACACCACCAGCCACTGCTGCCAGGACCGTAACCTATGACCACCCGTCGCTCCTTCACTCGGCAACTGGCCGCACTGTCCGGCTCAGTCACCCTGGGCCTGACGGCACCACTGATCCAGGCCGCTCAGAACACATCGGCCGGACCTGTGGCCAGTCCGGGGGACTGGCCGTGGTGGCGTGGTCCCTCGTGGAATGGCATTGCAGCGGCCGGACAACAGCCCCCCACAAGCTGGAGCAATGATCAGGGGCTGGCGTGGCAGGTGCCGGTTCCCGGACGCAGCCATGGTTCTCCGATCGTCGTCGATGACCACGTGCTCATTGAAATTGCCGATGCTGCCCGCAATGTCCAGTCGCTGCTTTGCGTCGATCGGGAAACGGGAAAAACGCTGTGGGAAACCGTCATCCACAAAGACGGACTGAATGTCAAAAACAATGAAAAATCCACCATGGCATCGGCGTCACCGGCGTGTGACGGAGAACGCTGCTATGTCAATTTCCTGTCCGGCGATGCAGTCTGGATGACGGCACTCAGCCGCACAGGCTCGATCCTCTGGCAGGTCAAACTCAGCGGTTATGTCAATCACCAGGGATTCGGATCCTCGCCGCTGCTGTACGACAATCTGGTGATTGGTGTTTCCGACAATAAGGCCGGTGGCGCCATTGTCGCCATGCAGCGCGACAGCGGCAAAATCGTCTGGCGCCGTGATCGACCAGCCAAACCCAATTACCCGTCGCCCGTAATTCTGGAAGCTGCCGGACGCCCACAACTGTTTCTTACCGGCTGCGATCTGGTCACCAGCCTTGATCCCGCAACCGGAAAAACGCTCTGGGAAGTCCCCGGGGCCACCACAGAATGCGTCACCACCACTGTCACCGATGGACAGCGGATCTTTACCAGCGGGGGCTACCCGAAAAACCACGTATCAGCCGTCGCAGCAGATGGTTCCGGAAAACTGATCTGGGAGAATTCCGCACGGGTCTACGTGCCTTCCATGCTGCTGCACGACGGTGTACTGCACGCCGTACTGGATGCCGGTGTCGCCATCTGTTGGGACAGTGCCACCGGGACTGAGCTGTGGAAGGGACGACTGGGAGGCACCTTCAGCAGCTCCCCTGTACTGGCCAATGGCCGCATTTACGCCACCAATGAAGAGGGTCGCACCTTCATTTACCCAGCCTCCCGGGACGGCCTGAAAATCGAGGCTGAAAACCAGCTTGGTGACAGTGTGTTCGCCACCCCTGCCATTTGTGGCGGCCGCATTTATCAGCGAATTGCCCGCATGGAAGGTGCGGTTCGACAGGAGTATCTGGTGTGCATCCGGTGAACCACGGCTGGCATGCCGAGGTGCTGCTGGAATCTGCCTGGCAGTCCATTTCCGATCGCGACTTCGCGAACCCCGAAGCCGCTCGGGGTGCCCTGCGACAGATTGCCGCCTGGTGGCAGGAATCCTGCACAACGGCCGGAATCACCCCTGCCGCTGACGAACCTCCGGCATGGGTCGGCACGCTGCAGCGTGTTCTGCGGGAAGCACCGCTTCGTGAGGCGGTGCTGGCAGCAGTCGCCAGCTTCATCCGCAATGCCCGCGGCAGCTTCGACCCGTTTCAACTGTTCAGCCGCTCGCCCCGCGCACTCGAAGTCCTCGCCCGCCTCGCCTGCGGCAGCCCGTTCCTCACGCAGACTCTGCTGTCCGATCCGCAGTGCCTCGCGTCACTCACCCTGCACGGGCGTACGGCGGATACCAAGGATCGTGAACAGTTCATTCACGAAGCCCAGCAGTGTCTGCGGTCCGCCGTCGATCGCCCTGCCCGACTGCGGGAACTCAGACGTTACCAGCGCCGTCAGTTGCTGCGAATCGGTATGTGTGACGCATTCGGACTGATGGACCTGAAGTTCATCACGCTGCAGCTGTCATTGCTCGCCGACGCCATGGTGCAGTGTTCACTTGAACTGGCAGCCGCGGAATGCGGAGCCTCGCCGGATCTGATCGCCGTCATTGCCCTCGGTAAACTGGGCGGCGAGGAACTGAATTACAGTTCCGATATTGACCTCGTGCTGATCTGCAGCCAGCAGACACCACAAATCCAGCGACTGGCCCGACTGATGGTCGACAGTCTCACCGACAATTCGCCTCCGGGATTCCTCTACCGCGTTGACCTGCGCTTGCGTCCGTGGGGCGAAGCGGGGCCCCTGGTCAGCGAGCCCGCGGCGTACGCTGACTATCTGGCACAGCATGCCGAACTCTGGGAAAAACAGGCCATGCTCAAGGCCCGGCCGATCGCCGGCTCGGCAAACCTCGGCACCGGCTTTCTCAACCGCATTCGGCCACTGCTGTTCACGGCCTCGGAAACACAGGTGCTGGCCGGTGTGCAGGCCATGAAATCAAGGATTGAGCAGCGACTGAAGCAGCGCGGAAAGCTGTATTCCGAAGTGAAGCTCGGAGCCGGCTCGATTCGAGATATCGAATTTCTGGCTCAGGCCCTGCAGTTGATCCATGGCCTCGAAGAACCTCGCGTACTGACCACAAACACGCTGGATGCACTTGTGCGGCAGGCGGAATTCGGCCTGATCTCAGCTCAGTGGTATCGACAGCTGCGCACCGGCTACGTGTTTCTGCGAACCGTCGAACACTCTTTGCAGCTGCTGCACAACCAGCAGACCCACGAGCTGCCAACGGATGCCGGACAACTGCAATGGCTCGCCAATCGCCTCGATTACCCCGACGCTGCCACGCTGATGGCCCGCTTTGAAGAGCATCGAGTGGCGGTGAGAACCATTTTTGAACAGTGCCTGCAGGCCGGCAGTGCATCGCTCAGCAGTTCGGACTCAGGCACTTCGCGTCACGAGGCTGATCCATCCGCTGCAGCATTCGCGGCAACGGCCTGGTCGCAGGACGAATCATCCGACCGCGTCGATCTCCTCAGACAGCACGCCGACCGACTCTCAGAGCTCGCCGCCAAAGCCGAGAATACCGGGGGCTGCACCGTGGAACAGTTCCTGATCGGTCAACCGGCAGGAACACAGCGACCCGGCAGATTCGCCAGCGAAGCCGCCGAGGACCTTCGCGACCTGCTGGTGGTGGGGGTCGATTTTTCCGGCTGGCTGTCTGTCATCTGCGGTCTGCTGTCCATTTATCAACTGGACATCCGCAGCGGCGATGCCGCCACGGGGGAAGGCCTGCGAGGATTGTGGGAACGTCGCCCGGAAGGATACTTTGCCGCCTGCTTTCGGGTCCGCACTGCAACGCGTCCGCCACACCACAATGCCGGCCCTGCGGAAACACCAAAGCTGGCTGATCAGTTGCAGCAGGAAATCAGCAGACTGGGCAGTGCCTCACGAGAAGGTCGGATCGAGGAAGTCCGAGCCGAACTGATTTCCCGCTTCTGTGCTGCCGTGCCCGAAAGCAGTCGACGAATCACCGAGGCGGAAGACAGCGAACTGACGGTGGAACTGACTCCGCTGCCCGGATCCGTACTCACAGAAATGAAAATCTGCGGCAAAGACTCGTGGGGCTTCTTCTACGAACTCGCCAGTGCTCTGTCGCTCAGCCGCTTCCGCGTCCTGCGCGCCGTCATTCGGTCGGACGGGCAGCAGGTACGCGACGTTCTGCATGTCCGCGAACGCAACGGTCTGCCGATTGCCAGCGAAGAACGGCGGCAGGAACTGCGGCTCGCAGCCACACTCATCAAACAGTTCACGCACTGGCTGCCCACAGCCAGCGATCCCCACCACGCTCTGCTCAGATTCCGCGATCTGGTGTCGCGACTGCAGCCGGCAACAGCCTGGGAAAGCAATCAGAAATCACTCCGCAAACCGGCCGTGCTGCATGCCGTGGCCAGAGTTCTCGGAATCAGTCAGTACCTCTGGGACACATTTCTCAGATCCGGACACGAAGAACTGTTCCCGCTGCTCGCCAACAGCGATCAACTGGCCACCAGCACGACTCCCGCACAGCTCCGCAGCCAGCTTCACGAAGTGCTCAGCACGCCGGTGGCCGGTGCAACACGCTGGCAACTGCTGAACGACTTCAAGGACCGACACCTGTTTCGCATCGATATGCGACACGTGCTTGGACACTGCCGCCCCTTCGGCGAATTCTCACGTGAACTGACGGAACTGGCCGAGCTGATCGTGCAGACGGCAGCCGACATTGCCTGGCAGGAACTCACTGCCATCCACGGACAGCCTCAGGGAACCGCCGCTGCAGCGTCCGTTGAACCCGGCAATTGTCGCTGGATGATCGCCGGACTGGGAAAATTCGGCGGTATTGAAATGGGCTTTGCCTCCGATCTCGAACTGCTGCTGGTGTACGACGGCGAAGGCCGCACCGATGGCCCATCACCGCTCACCAATGCCGCCTTCTTCGAACGCCTCGTGCGCCTCGTGGAACAGGGCATTCGCGCACCCCATGACGGCATCTTCCACGTGGACCTGCGAATCCGGCCGTATGGTCAGGCCGGCCCAGCCGCTGTACGTCTCAGCGACCTGCAGTCGTACTATGAATCCGCCGGCCCGGCCTGGCCCTATGAACGTCAGGCCCTCGTACGATTGCGCTGCGTCGCCGGCGATCCGGCATTCGGTCACCACGTCACTGACATCGTCCGACAACTGGTCTATGCCCACGCGGAATTTGACTTTGCCGCCATGAATGCCATGCGCGAAAGACAGGTGCGGCAACTGGTGCGCGGCGGAACCATCAATGCCAAACTCAGCGATGGTGGTCTGGTCGACTGCGAATACGCCATCCAGGCACTGCAACTGGTGTTCGGCAGTCGCCATGCCGGACTGCAGCACCCCAGCACACTGTCCGTGCTGCAGGCCGCACGGGACGCCGGACTCGTCACTCCAGCACAGCAATCAGCAGTCGAAAAAGCCTACGTATTTCTGCGCGAACTGATCGACTGCCTGCGAATGGCTCGAGGAAACGCCCGCGATCTCACCGTCCCAGCCAGCGGCAGCCGCGACTGGCAGCAGCTCAGCAGCCGCATGGCCAGTATTCACGATTCCAGCATTCCGCTGGAAGCACTGGAAGAACAGATGACCGTCGTACGCGGATTCGCACAACACGTCGAACAACTGTGCCAGAATGACCGGACCCGCCGACACTGAAAGTGCCGCTCCAACGGTCCGCGGACATTCTTGCCCACACACCTCATAACCGATAACATGCAACTTCGCATCCTGCCCTCCCCACCCGGTTCCGCGAATCAGGTTCTCTCACCATGCCATCCGTCCGCACGATCGCACTGCTGACCACCATCCTCCTGTGCCACTCCGCGGCGGCATTCGCATGGCAGTCCGCACCGGACAACAGCTCTGCCACTGCACCACTCCGCATCATCTGCTTCGGGGCTCACCCCGATGATGCCGAATACAAAAGTGGTGGCACGGCCGCGCTCTGGGCCGCGGCCGGACACAAGGTCAAATTGGTGTCCGTCACCAATGGCGATATCGGCCACTGGAACATGGCCGGAGGTCCATTGGCACAGCGACGAACCGCTGAATCCACCGAAGTTGCGAAACGCCTCGGCTGCGAATATCAGGTACTGGATATCCACGACGGGGAACTGGAACCAACACTCGAAAATCGCCGACTCATCACCCGGCTGATTCGCCAGTGGAACGCCGACATCGTCATTGCTCACAGGCCCTGGGATTATCATCCGGATCATCGGTATGTCGGAGTCCTCGTGCAGGACGCCGCCTACATGGTCGCCGTGCCCTTCTTCTGCCCCGACACTCCGCCGCTGAAAAAGAACCCCGTGTTTCTCTACAGCAGCGATCGCTTTCAGAAACCGTATCCATTCAAGGCCGATATCGCGGTTGCCGTGGACTCCGTATTCGAGAAAAAAGTTGACGCGCTGCTGGCCCTTGAATCACAGACGTTTGAAGGCGGAGCACTTGGTTCCGCGGAAACCATGGCGGCCGCACCACCCGCCTCCCAACCCGAGCTCCGCCGCGCATGGCTGCAGGAACGCTGGGAACGCCGCCAGGCAGCCGAAGCACGCGAATACCGGCCAACCCTGCTGCGGTGGTACGGCGAAACTGCCGGAAACGCCGTGAAATACGCCGAAGTCTTCGAAATCTGCGAGTACGGCAGACAACCCTCGGCGGACGAAATCCGCACACTCTTCCCCTTCTTCCCACAACCCTGATTCCTGCAGCCCGGAAACACACAATCCCGCCGACCTGCACTGGTACCCCGTTCCACCACATCCTATCGTCTGTGGACCGCTCAAAAGCGGCACTGCAGTCCCGCTTCTGACTCGTGCTGCGATTCGGTGGGCATCCAGGAACCCCAATGTCAGCCCCTCGGCACTCCACACAGAATTCCACAGCCCGGCTGTGGCTGGCTGAACTGTCACTGCTGTCCGTCGCTGTCATCTGGGGTGTCAATATCCCCCTGATGAAGATCGCTTTGGCTCTGGGGATTGACCGTTTCGCCCTCAATGGCCTGCGACTGGTGATCTCGGCGGTCACACTGCTGGTTTTCGCAGCACTTGAGTACCGCCGCGGAATTCGCCCCGATGTACGACACAACTGGATGGGCATTCTGGGCTATGCCACCCTCGTCTCTGTCCTTTACCAGATGCTGTTCCTGCTGTCAGTGTCGCAGACCACGTCAGCCGACATCGCACTGATTATGGCCACCGTTCCCATGTGGACCGCCATCGGTGCTCGCGTTCTGCTCACAGAAATTCTGACAGGCCGCGCGTGGCTCGGCCTGATCATCGGGTTTACCGGAACTGTTGTGGTGACCCTGCAGGGAACGCAGCCCGCAGCGGCCCCCCGTCCAACGGTGTCCGTCTCAACCGCAGCAGCCGCCGTCGCCGATGACTCCTCACAGTCGCCGGATTCTGATCGCCGCGGCTCCCGCACCCCCGCCAACTCCGCCGCTCCCGCTCAGAACAGCGGCAATCCTGCTCCCACCGGCTGGCGCAGCCTGTTCGTCGGACGATTCGGCGGCAACCTGCTCGCACTCGCCGCAGCCTTCATGTGGGCCGGAGGCACAATCTTCAGTCGGCCTATGCTGAAACGAATTTCCCCGCTGCAGTTGTCGGCGTTCTCCGCCTCCATCGGCCTGCCCTTTCACCTCGCTGTCGCATGGCCGGTCCTGCCGGCCGGCATCCGACTGCTCAGCAACCTGCAGCTGGATGCCTGCCTGATCTACTCCGGCGTACTTTCCACGGGCCTGGCACTGCCCATGTGGAGTTTTGGGGTGAAGCATGCCGGAGCGGCTCATGCCACCATGTTCCAGAACCTCAGCCCGATTGTCGCCATTGTCTCAGCGTGGCTCATGCTTGGCGAACCACTGAATCCGGCGCAGGCCGTGGGTGGTGCCCTGATTCTTGGCGGACTGCTCATCATGCGGTCCGGTCGGAAATAGCCTTCCGCTCGCAGCCCGACACCGCACAACTTACGGATTTCTGCCTGCAGCCTGGATTCACGCGGCTGGAAATGAGATACTGCGGAACTTCCCGCCCATCTCACAAGCCCACCCGGAACCGCACTGATGTGGACTGCCATCCTGCGAACGCTCAGTTTCGCCTGTTTCACTGCCTGCTCGCTGTGCACCACACAACTGGTGGCACAGAACAATGCCGGCTGGCACCTGCTCACCGTTCCCGATGCCTGGCGCAGCGTCCCCGGTGGCGAGCTGCAGCCGATTGGTGGCTATTCCTGGTACCGGGCTCTGGTGAAACTGCCTCGCGAATGGCAGGGACAGCCACTGACTCTGTTTGTCGAAGCGCTCGACGACGCTCGCTCCGCGGCCGTCGGCGGCCGAACGGTTGGCGTGGCCGGTGGATTCCCGCCGCAGTTCCGCAGCGGCCTCGGAGAAAAAGGACGCTGGCCGGTTTCGGAGGAACTGGCGGTCGGCGAATTCACGACCGTGGCCATTCGCGTCTACCAGTATGATCCCCGTCCCAACTTCAGCGTCGCTCCACCTGTTCTGATGAATGAAGCGCGGCGGGAAGCCATCCGACTGGAAGGCGTCTGGCAGTACCATCCCGGGGACAACCCCGACTGGGCCAGCGCCGGCCCCGCAGACTTCGGCCTGCAACCGGACGTCGCACTCACCGATGCCGAAGCTGCTGCCAAAGCCGTCTACCGGAAGATCGATAAAGTCGATGATCTCGAAAAGTATGTCACCCGTCGTAATGGCGACACCGATCCGCTCACACCGGCCGACGCACTCAAACGGTTCAAAACACCCGCCGACCTGCAGGTCCGCCTCGCGGTCAGCGACCCCGACATCGCTCAGCCACTGTTCCTCTCATGGGATGCACGCGGACGCCTGTGGGTCATGGAATTCCGACAGTACCCAGATCCCGCCGGCCTGAAAATGGTCAGCCGCGATACCTTTCTGCGGACCGTCTACGACAGAATTCCCGCCGCTCCGCCAAATCATGTCCGCGGTGCCGATCGAATCAGCATCCATGAAGACACAGACGGCGATGGCACGTACGAAAAACACTCCGTCTTCGTCGATGGGCTGAACATCGCATCATCCTTTGCAATCGGTCGGGGCGGAGTCTTCGTGACCAACCCTCCTTACCTGCTGTTCTATCCTGATCGCAATCAGGATGATGTCCCCGACGGAGACCCGGAAGTCCTGCTGGAAGGCTTCGGCCTCGAAGACTCACACTCGGTCGTCAACAGCCTGCGCTTCGGCCCGGACGGCTGGCTCTATGGAGGTCAGGGCAGCACCGTCACGGGAATCGTTCGACGTCCCGGCAGCAAAGACGAACCGGTCCGATCACTCGGCCAGATCATCTGGCGTTACCACCCGGAATCCCGCATCTACGAAGTCTTTGCCGAAGGTGGTGGCAACACCTTTGGCTGCGAGCTGGATGCTCACGGTGAAGTCTTCTCCGGCCACAACGGTGGCGATACGCGCGGCTTCCACTACGTTCAGGGGGGATATTATCGCAAGGGGTTCGGCAAGCACGGCCCGCTCTCAAATCCGTGGGCCTTCGGATTCTTTGAACACATGAAACACCCGGCTGTGGCCCGCTTCACACACAACTTTGTCATCTATGAAGAACAACAGTTGCCCGAACGTTTTCGCGGGCGGCTGTTCGGAGTGGAACCGCTGCAGGGCCAGGTGGTGCTCAGCGAATTTCGTCCGCTGCAGTCGTCTTTCCAGACCGAGGACGTGGAACGGGTGCTGAAGACCGATGACCCGTGGTTTCGCCCCGTCGATATCAAGTCCGGTCCCGATGGTGACATTTACGTGGCAGATCTTTACGAGCAGCGAATTGATCACAGCAGTCACTACGCCGGGCGAATACACCGCAGCAGTGGTCGAGTCTATCGGCTGACGGATCCGCTGCGACGCCGTACCAGCCCTGGCCCCGCACAACTCCCCTGTCACACACTCTCCGGCCCCCAGCTCGTGGAACTGCTCGATCACCCCTCAAAATGGCATCGTCAGACCGCCATACGACTGCTGGGCGATGCAGCTCTGATCCCCCTGCTGCGGAACCAGTTGATATCGCTGACCGGCCAGGCGGCGCTCGAGCGATTGTGGGCACTGAACGCTGTCGGCGGGCTTTCTGACCAGACGGCAATCGGGCTGCTTGAGCATCCGGATGAGTGGGTACGAGCGTGGACAGTCAGGCTGCTGGGCGATCCGAAATCCGTATCAGCAGCAGCCGGTGAGGCTCTGGCTGCTGCCGCCGCTCGCGAACCGTATATCGTTGTCCGCAAACAACTGGCCAGCACTGCACGGCGGTTGCCGCCGACAACTGCCCTGCCAATCCTTCACGCACTGCTGCGATATGACGAGGATGCCGCCGACATCCACCAGCCACTGCTCCTGTGGTGGGGGCTTGAGGCACAGGTGCGTCAAACTGACGCCCGCACACTGCTGACAGCCCTCCTGCCCACGCCCGCGGACTGGAAACGACCACTCGCCGATCAGCATCTTGTTGAGCGACTGATGAAGCGTTACGCCCTCGCCGGATCTCCGGTCGATCTGCAGCACGCAGCCGTGCTGCTGCTGGCTGCTCCGGACAAAGCGTCAGGCGAAAAACTGCTGCAGGGATTCGAAGACGCGTTTCAGGGACGCAGTCTGGCCGGGATTCCCCAGGAACTGGCCGCCGCGCTGGCAGCCAGCGGCGGCGGTTCACTGGCACTGCGATTTCGGCAGGGTCAGCCGGACGCAGTCGAGCAGGCAGTGCGATCAATTGCCGACACTCACGCCCCGACCAGTGTGCGTCTGCCGCTGATCGAAATCGCCGGACAATTGCGCAGCCCCGAACTGCAGACGCCCCTCCAGCAGGCCCTCCTCGAGACATCGCAGCCGGTACAGGCGGCCGCACTGGCAGCGCTCATGAACTACAGTGACCCGCAGATTGCAGAGCTGGTATTGCAGCGTTTCCCGATGCTGGAGGGTGAAGCCCGACTGGCTGCAGAATCCCTGCTGGCAAGTCGCAGCACATGGACGCAGGCTCTGCTTGCAGCCGTCGATGCCGGTCGCATCCAACCGGAACTGATCACCACGGCTGCAGTGCGCCGCATGGCCATGCAGGATGACCCCCAACTGCAGCAGCGACTGCAGCAACACTGGCCGGATGCCGGGGGAATCTCGGCAGCCGATGCTCAGCAGGAAACAGCTCGAGTCGAGGAGGCACTGGCTGCAGGCAGTGGCAACCCCAAAGTCGGCAAGCAGCTCTTCATGCAGAACTGCGGTCGCTGCCACCTGCTCTGGGACGAAGGCGGACGGGTCGGACCCGACCTGACGCCCTTCGCCCGCGACAACCTCGAACGCATGCTGATCAGCATTATCAATCCCAGCCTTGAAATTCGTGAAGGCTTCGAAAATTACGCCGCAGTGGCGACGGACGGTCGAGTCCTCAATGGGTTTCTCGTGCAGAAGGACTCGCAGGTCGTCATCCTGCGCGGAGTCGACGGGCAAAACGTGATTCTGAGACAGAACGAAACTGAAGAATTGACAGTCCTGCCGCAATCCGTAATGCCGGAAGGCACTCTGAAGACACTCGCTGATCAGCAATTGCGAGACCTGTTCGCGTACCTGCGATCCACACAGCCGGTCAACTACTGAACAGTCGCAACCCGCTTCCAGCAAAAACCAGCGTCCCCCGGCCACCGGGGCACGCCAGTGCCCCGGTGCCACCGAGATGCACCCGCGCCTGACTCTGGTTCAACAACCGGCCCGAACATGCACCGAGGGCGGTCGATCCTTCCGGACCGCCGCCCCCGTGAATTTCCACCACGCTGCCGTGGCATCAGTTACTCGCCCGGATCGCAATCTTCTTCGCGCCAGCCTCCGCCGTCTTCTGCAGCGTCAGAGTCAGTACGCCAAGTTGCAGAGCAGCATCGATGGAGTTGACATCGACTCCCTCACGCAATCGCAGAGTTCGCCGGAACTTACCCGCCGAACGGTCATTGAACACGATACGGCCGTTTTCAGGAGCATTCAGCTGGCGCTCACCCTCGATGACCAGCAAACCATCCTGCACCGTGATGTTCACATCACCCTCCGACAACCCCGGCACATCCACCGCAACCGTCCAACGATCCTCAAACTCCACCACCGACAATCCCGCATAAGTCGGCTCGGAATCCATCCCCAAATGACGCTCCACGTCACGACGCAGAGCCACAAACGGACTGCTGGCGGGATTGAGCAAAGAATTCCACTGCATGACAAAACCTCCTGAAAACACAACCGTAGGGATCGTCAGGAGCCCCCCGGGGTGGGGGCTGACCGTCCTGAACAATCTTGTTGCCCAAACGTTATGCAACCACCGTGCCAGCAGTCCAAAAAACGCAGAAAAAACCACAAACCCTTTCTCAAAAAGACTTTAGAGCAAACTCAAAAATTCAAACCGACAACCTGCATGAAGCAAAAGCGCCATTTTGACACCAAAAACAAATAAAACCCAGAACCCAAGAACCGCCATTTTGGCACCACTCAGCCAGATTTGCAGTCTCCGGCAGTACTGGCTGCCACAGCATTTCTCTGCAACTAAAAGCGATAAAACGACAAAGAGTGGATAGACAGTGGGCATAGGTCCGATACCATGCCTCACGCTCGTCAGGGACAGAACCTTGGCGACTGAACACCCGACAGTTGCGGACAGCCGACACATGTTGGTTTTGCAGCGTCTCAATGACGCGGGGTGGAGCAGCCTGGTAGCTCGCGAGGCTCATAACCTCGAGGTCGTCGGTTCAAATC
>Ga0255095_1000277_pt1 | contig 28297 bp, 17 predicted proteins | sample Colum_Law_RepC_8_2_FD_188435 | JGI IMG/M metagenome (GOLD analysis project Ga0255095, IMG submission 188435) | Freshwater microbial communities from Columbia River, Oregon, United States - Colum_Law_RepC_8d | ecosystem: Environmental > Aquatic > Freshwater > River | place: USA: Oregon...
CGGAAGGACTGCCAACCATCGCAGCCAGTACTTAAATCGGTCCATTATTCTTCTCATCGTCGGTTGGCGGACAACCTCTTCGGGAGTTTCGATCAAGTCAGGTGTCTCAGGTTGTGCAGCAACGATTGCCCGCTCGATGTCCATGTCCACCGTGTCTGACATAGCGGCATCCGAAACAACGCCCGTGGCTGCATCCAGCCCGTGCTTCTCCCTGACTGCGTTTCATATTAGGATCAACCTCGGCTTCAAACCACCGACGACTTGCTCGTCAAGATTTGCCCGCAACATCTTGATGAAGGCATCAAACTGTTTGATTCCAGCCTGTATCGATCCAATCATTCGCCCCGCGATAGCCGTGGCCATTTCTTGTGAGATTGGAATACCGTCATTCATCATCTTTCCCTCTCGTTATGGCCTTGGTCTTCGCCCAAGAGGTCGCCGAACTTGCGTAGTTGACCTCCCCTTCTCGCGGACTGTTTGCCCCCGTCACCCTGCCAAACTGCCGCCGCCGCGACTCAAACCACGAAGTGATTCGCATGATTGCCCCTTAATGCTTTGCAATCGCAACAGATGTCTGCCATGGTCTACGAATGACTCAGCGAGTCAGCCAGAATAGAACGGTCACGAGTGAGTCACAAGCGATGTGTCCCAAATTGTCGGCGAGTCACTCTGATCGCCTGCCGATGAAACTGTTGCTGTCAGAGAATGGGACTTCGCCTTGATTTGGTCGCAACATCGAAGAGAATCCGCGCATGGGGTGTTACGTTCGCCGGCCAGCGGGCATGACCGAAGCGGCCAGCCGAGCGGTTTGCTTTTTCTTTCTCGAATCCACGCGACTGACTGGCCTTGGGAGATAGGGGAAAACGAATGGAGCCAATCGGTAGGGTTGAGGTAGATCGAAAGAAACAGCGGACATTATCGGAACTGCTTGATGGTTTTGAAGAATTGGCCCGACGATTTGCGCAGTGTCAAAGTTCGTTGGTTTCAGGCCAGCCACTCGAGGGGCTTCGCCGCGAAGTGGATAGCGTTCTTTCAATTCAGGCAGGTGTTTTCGTTTTGATCGCGTTAGATCAAGGCTATTTGAGATGCAGCAACTCGTCGGCTTGGAATCCATGGGCACTATACAAGGCAGATATCCGCGAGTTGTCGCAAATCCGTCGAGACTACACGGAACGCGACATGCAAGGATCAGGGTTGCCGCAGTGTTTGCCGGAGCAGAACGATAACGTAGCCTCGTACTACTCTAGTGACGACTTCTTGGTACTTGAGAATGCGGAGCCAATTCCACCTTCGCAACGGCTTAACGTACTGGACAAGTTGTTGCAACAACTCGAAGAGTTCCTCGACCCATTCTCGGAGGCAGGACAATGGGCCGTGCTTACCGCATGGTCAGCGTTTCTTGGACTCGAGATAATTCCTCAATATGAAATGGACTTCCGATCTGACTGGCGGAATCAACTACCGATCTTCTTCGATCGGTCAATGCTGGACAGTCGGACTAATGCGCGGCACAACAAGACATGGAAAGCGCCGGGGAAAACACAAGACGAGCAGTTCCGCTATTGCATTCAAGCGAGAGCCGACATTTATGCTACCTCGTGCCGTGTTATTGCCAAGCTGCTTCGTGCTGAGATCGAAAGAAGACTATCAGAGATGGGCGGTAAGGCTGGTGGTGAAACAAATACGCAAGAATCTCCGAATGCGGAATTCATCATTTGGGACAAGGGCGAGAATTATGAGTTTCACGCTTTTGGTGAAGTGTGCTCTCTAAAAAAGTCGGTCGGTGTCGAAAGGCTTCTAAAGGTTGTTAAGTCGCCGGATCGGAAAGTTGCAATCATCGAGCTGTACCAAATTGGTGCGCAAGTGCGATCATCAAGTCGCCTTTGTTCCGATGTTGGAGACAGGATTGATCGGGACGCCCAAGGCGTTTCGGAACGCAAGTTTCCTGACGCATCAGGTGATTCGCGATTCGATAAGCAAACCTCCGACGAAGCCTGGGAGAAGTATCGCGATTTGATCTCAGAACGTGACCTCGCTCGGAGTACAGGGGACACCGAAGAGGCTGAGAGGCTGACAAAGATAATCGACACGCTCCTTGAGACTGAATCAAAGTTTGCAAAGAAGTTACGCGACGCGGTCAAAAACACCATCGGTCCAACAATCGAGCGTTTCAAAAAAGCTGGACGCCAAAATCTGCACGAGCATTTCTTTTCCAGTGTGCAGTGGTCTAAAGACAAGAAAGAGTACATCTTCGTCCCGGCCGGTTTGCCCATCGTTTGGCAAATCTTCGAAAGATAACCGCGACTTAGCACCGCTAACCCATCCTTAGCGTGGTGTCCTGTGAGTGGCAGCGAAGGCCAATCGGTCAATGTGACCGACGCCTTCTGCCTCCAAGCTCGCAGGAGTGTTCCATGTCGTCTGCAACTGTCTCTGAGTCCGCCGCACTACTCAAGGTGCAGCAAGTCGCTGAGTTACTGGGCTGTAGCGTACGCCACATCTACCGGCTGGCCGATCGTGGGGCGATGCCACGCCCAGTGAGGCTCGGCGACGTTCTCGTCAGGTGGAATCGACGCACCGGCGATCCCTCAACCGGAATCGAAGATTGGATTGCCGGCGGATGCAAGTCGATTCGTGCTGTCGCGAAAGGCGGTGCGCGATGAGCCGGAAATATCGCGACGGTTGCACACTCCACGAATGTATTGAGGCGGAGCGAGAAGCACAACCACAGCGGAACAAGATTCTGCAATTCACCAGCGTCACAACCGATACGGTACTGGTCACTCAGCAGCCAGAACACCGAAAGCTGGCAAGCATCATCACAGGCGACTGGGACAGGGCTGGTCAGTCGATCGGCACGAGACCATTCGTCGCGACGGCAATCCGATCACGATATGGGGGGATCTGCGGGGTATCGATTCATATCGACGGGACGCCACCTCGCGGCATGGTGATCGTGACTCCGAGCGACCCAGCGATTGCCGTTCGGCTCGATAATTCAAGAAAGAACATGAGCACGAGTCAGACGGCGCTGCTGCACCAGTTTGCGATGGAGATTGTCGCAGCAGCATGGCCGAAACGGGAAACCAGATGAGCACTGCCAAACCGATAGACCCCAACCCATGGCGGGCCGCCTTCTGCGGACTGGATCAATGGGCTCTGGCACGCCTCGCAATCAAGACTGATCGCTTTGGGGCTTACAGTTCGCAGGGGCGTGCATCCTGGTCAGATAAGCCACTCACAGACAGTATCTTACGCCAACACTTCGTGGGGAAGCAAACAATTGGTCTGGGGAGTATTTCGCCAGAGGATCTATGCCTGTGGGTGGCCTGGGATATGGACAATCACGTCAGTGACGAGTCCACAAACATGAATCTGAATTTTGCGATTGTATTGAGGGATCGTCTTAGGGAGCTGGGCTTCAATTCAGTCATAATTGAAGACAGTGACGGAAAGGGCGGCATTCACGTCTGGTTATTGTTTGCGTCTCCAATCCCGGCAAGACGGGCATTCGCGTTTTCGCGGTGGGTTGTTCGCGACTACAAGGAGCACGGACTGGAGAAAATTGAATGTTTTCCGAAGTCGCGGACATCGAGGACAGGGAAAGGCTGCGGAGGTGGTTACCTCCGTACTCCCGGGAAACATCCTAAGCGGAATCACTGGTCACGTTTCTATAGCGTTGACGATTGGTTGTCTCTGGAGGATTCAGTGGAGTTGCTGCTGAGTCAAACCGGCGACAATCCGGCATTGATTCCGGAGATTCCGGAAGAACCAACGACAAAGGCAAAGCCACAAAGGTCCATGGCCAAAGAGGCATCCAGTGACGGCGATGAAGCATGGGTACGTGATGCACTTTCCACACTGGATTCTGATTGTGGTTACGACGATTGGCTGAAGATTGGTGCGGCTCTTCATTCTGCCGGTGACCATATGCTGCCACTCTGGGTTGAGTGGTCATCGGGCTCTAAGGATTTTGATGCAGACGAATGCAAATCGAAGTGGAATACCTTCAATCGCGGCTCGGGGGGAGTTGGACTCGGCACGCTGTTTTTTACGGCCAAAGCAAAGGGATGGATTCCACCAAAACGCAACAGTGTTCGCAACGTTGAGCCTGCTGAGATCACACGCGACGAAGACAGCGAAACTGCTACGATCGTGGACCACTTGCCAGCCAACGCCGTGGAATTGACACTTGACGAAATGCTGGCCAACAACCAAGTAGTAAAACTACTCGCTGATCGAGGCGATATCTTCGATCATCACGGCAGCCTGGCTGTCATTGTTGAAGAACACTTTGACGGCGAGGAATCACGGATGACAATTCGGGATTTGAGCCTCGCAACACTTCGCGAATTGATCAGCGAGACATGTCGTTTTTTCAAGTGGTCAAGCGATCCGGAAACCGGCGAACCCATCCCAGACTGGCAGCGGACTCCAAAATGGTGCTACGACGCAGTTTTAGCACGGGGGCATTGGGATCGAATTCGACCAATCCGCGGCCTAGTTACCAGTCCTGTGTTGCGGGCGGACGGCAGTATTCTTCAATCTGAAGGCTACGACGCCGCGAGCGGCTTGTATGTTGATCTGACGGAGGCATTCCCCGACATTACATCAGATCCCACATCTGAGGCCGTCCAGCAAGCGGTGGCGGCATTGTTTGATCTGGTGAGTGATTTTCCATTTAAGGACCAAACAAGCCGATCAGGATGGCTCGCCAGTCTGCTGACACCTTTGGCACGGGAAGCGTATCGCGGCTGCACTGGTCCGCTCTTTCTGAAGGATTCAAATATCCGGGGCAGTGGTAAGTCACTCCTGGCGGACATCAACAGTCTGATCGTTACAGGGCGAGAAGCAACACGATTAACGGCCCCACAAAACGATGAGGAAGCCCGAAAGCGAATTACAGCACTGGTCAACGACAGCGATCGTATTGTCCTGATCGACAACATAACGGGCCGTTTTGGTTGTGCGTCACTCGATGCGGCTTTGACTGGCACTGTCTGGAAGGATCGTCGTTTAGGTCATACCGAATTGATTGAGGCACCTTTGCGGATGACGTGGTACGCCAGCGGCAACAACGTGATTCTGGCGGCTGACACTGCCAGGCGGGTTTGCCACATTCGTCTGGAATCACGATTGGAAAATCCTGAAGACCGATCAGGCTTCAAATATCTGGACATCCGAAAGCACGTCCGGAAGAATCGGCCGGCACTCCTGGCGGCGTCACTGACGATACTTCGCGGCTATATCGCGGCTGGGCGTCCTGATCAGCATTTGAAGCCTTGGGGCTCTTTTGAGGGCTGGTCTGATCTGGTTCGGAACTCCATTGTCTGGTGCGGACTAGTTGATCCCGGCGAAACCAGAACGGAGTTGCGTCTGACATCTGACAGCGAGGCCGGATCACTTCGCCAGATGCTGGTGGCAGTTGCTCACGTCGATCAGGATCAACATGGATTGAGAACGTCCGATATGTTGAAGATTGCGAATGCTCGTGATCAGAGCTACGCGGCCGATGACGTGGAGATGATGCGAGAGGCAATTGAAATGTTCTGCGGTCGATCCATCTTGAAGGCAAGTGCCCAACACCTGGGAAACCAGTTGAGTCACTTCCGGAATCGCGTTGTCGATCAGATGGCGTTTGATTGTACCGTCAAACGTGGCTCGAACTATTGGTTTGTTCAGTCAAGTGGTGGACCGGGTGGACCGGGTGGACCTGATACAGCCAATCTCTACGCGGGGGAAATCGTTGAGGACTCTCAACGACTCAATGAAATATGCGTAGCGTTAAGCGGCGAAAACAGGTCCACCACGTCCACCACGTCCACCACACCGGTAGTGAATCCGGATATCGACTGGCTGGAGGGGTCCCATCTGTGAAACCACTGGATCCATCTCCCACCGTCATCGCTGGAGAATGCCTGCGAATCGCATCGACGACAGTGCTATCGCGCGAAACTGGCCATCGTGACGGTATAGGGATTCGAGGAATCACCTGAAACATCTGCAGAATGTCACTTGCCAATGCCTCATGGATGTGTGATAGTTATCACACTATGCCAGAGACGAAAAGAAAACAACCGCCAACAATGTCGGACGTGCTCCGCAAAACAGTTCTGGAATCGGGTATTCCGTTGCTCGCGTTATCCAAAGCCACTGGAGTGCAACGTGCCTCGATTAGCCGATTCCTCAATGAGTCACAAAGCTTGCGGCTTGACTGCGCTGACAAGTTGGCCGCTCATTTCGGATTGGTGCTCGTGAAAGAAGAGGCTGAGTGATGGCGTATAGGAGACTAAGAACTGACGGTGAAGCTAGCCTTGGTTTGCTTACAGCTCAGCGAAAAAAGTGCTCTCTCACGCGGGCGCGCGGTCATTTTACCGAATGCCCCTTGTAACGTCGAGTTTGTTCAAGGTTTGGTACTGGTGCTTGGGTCGGCAGAAAGCCGAAGCAAAAGGGATATGAAATGGGAACTGTCTTCAAGAAAACTGTCACTCGGCCGTTGCCAAAAGGGGCAGAGTTTTTCACGAAGCAGGGCCAGCAGTTTGCCCGCTGGAAGCCTTCCAAGGGCCGTGCACGAACAGCAAAGGTCACGACCGGGAAGGACGGCTCCACTCGTATCCTGGACGAAGCAGGGACGTTCACGGCGAAGTTTCGCGATGGCGAGGGCATCGTTTGTGAAGTAGCGACCGGCTGTAGGGATGAGGATGCAGCCCGGTCCGTCTTGTCAAAGCTGGAACGGCGGGCTGAACTCATCAGAAGCGAAGTTATCTCGCCCGCAGAAGCCGCGACGGCAGATCACCAACGAACGCCGATTGCCGATCACTTCGCCGCGTACTTGAATCACGTTCGGGCAAAGGGGGCAACTGACGCTCACATAGTCGACTTGAAACGAAAGGCGGAACGGCTGTTCGCTGATTGCTTCGCGACGTTGCGAGACATTTGTTCCGAGACGTTGGAGTTTTGGCTCAATAATCGGCAAGCGGAAGGAATGGGGGCACGAACTCGAAACGCCTATCTGCAAGCCGTCCGAGGGTTCTGCAAGTGGTGCGTTCAATCCGAACGACTTATCACGAATCCGCTGATCCGCATTGCCAAGGCGGATGAAAAGAGCGACCGCAGACGTCAACGCCGGTCGATGACCGAAGCCGAGTTGGTGATGTTGCTGCAAGTGGCGAGGATGCGACCGCTCGCCGAGTACGGACGCGAAACGTCCCGCCCAGATGACGATGACTCCGATGCGAAGGGCAACCCGCCAAAACGGTCGAAATGGACGAAAACCATGTTGACGCTGGACACGATGTCAGCCGTGGCCGAACGGGCGAGGGAGCGGCTCGCCGAGAATCCCGAGTTCGTCGAGAAGTTGGAACGACTCGGGCGGGAACGGGCACTGATTTATAAAGTGTTGGTCCTGACGGGACTTCGCCGGGGTGAACTCGCATCGTTGACGGTGGGGCAAGTGGAACTCGACGGGCCAATGCCGTTCGTCGAACTCAAAGCCGCTGACGAAAAGAACCGGCAAGGCTCGACAATCCCGATACGGGCCGACTTAGCAAGCGACCTGAAGGATTGGCTGTCCAACACTCCGAAGCCGTCTACGCTTCGCCTACGCAACGACAAGGGCACTTGTGATAGCAAACGACCGCTGTTCACCGTGCCGAAGGGGCTCGTTCGAATTCTCGACCGTGATTTGCGAACCGCCGGCATTGCCAAGCGGGACGAACGCGGGCGAACCATCGACGTTCACGCCCTGCGTCACACGTTCGGGACGTTGTTGAGCAAAGGGGGCGTTGCTCCACGCACGGCTCAAGCCGCGCTGCGGCACAGCAAGATCGACTTGACGATGAACATCTACACCGATCCGCGGCTGCTCGACACTCATGGAGCACTCGATACGCTGCCGTCCCTGGACCTGTATTCGCCGCCATCCGTTGAGCGAGCTGCGATGAGAGCGACCGGGACTGATGATAACAATGCTGTTGCGAACCGCCGACGTGTTGAGTCGGCTGGTGCAACGGGAGAAAGTTTCGTTGCACCAGATGTTGCACCAACTGCCGGCAATAGGGGGCAATCTGTGTCGTTTGCTGTCATCTCAGCGGATGCTGATGATGAACGAGCGTCGAGAAGAGTGACGCACGAAAACCCCAGAGAAACAAACAAAAAAGCCTTGTCTGCAGTGTTTGCGGACAAGGCTTTTGAAGTGGAGGATAACGGGGTCGAACCGATGACCTCTTGCATGCCATGCAAGCGCTCTCCCAACTGAGCTAATCCCCCGGGAGTTTGCACCGCTCAGGATTACCTGAACGATGCGGGGGGAACGCTATCAGCGATATTCGGGAGTGTCAAGTTGTTTCGTCGGCTTCACCAAAAATAGTGGTCGCGTCAGGGGCCGGATTTCTCAGACAAAAGGATCGCCATGCGGATTGCTTCTGTCATCCCACTGGAATCGGCAGGGGTTGCCGGATTCCACGCTCGATCAAACGCGGTGCCATGCGTGGGACTCGTTCGCACAATTGGTAATCCCAGCGTTATGTTGATCGCCGAATCAAAGCCGATCAACTTGACGGGAATGTGGCCCTGATCGTGATACATCGCGACCACGCCGTCAAATTCCCCAAGCATTGCGCGGCGAATCAAGGTGTCGACGGGGAGCGGTCCTGTCACGTTGGGGACATCTTTGCGCGAGCGTTCAACAGCCGGGCGGATGATTCGCTGCTCCTCATCGCCAAACAGTCCATTCTCCCCCCCGTGCGGGTTCAGAGCACACACCGCGATGGCTTCCCGTTGACAACGAATCTGGCGGAGAAAGCCGGACATCAGGCCAATTTTTTCCGCCACGCCTTCCAGACTCAGCAAGCCCGGAACACTGGCGACCGAGGTGTGCAGCGTGACATGTGCGATACTGATGCCACAGCCCACATGTTGATGATCTTTCGCCGCACCACCGGAGCCGCGAAGCATCGAACGCCACGGCGCCAATGCCGCTTCAGGCAAATGCAGCATCATCGCGAAGTCAGAAACACCGCATTTCTCGGCAAGTATCTCCGTGTGGCCCGGATAGTGGTGGCCAGCCAGGTGCAGCGCCTCTTTATTCAAGGGAGCGGTCACAATCGCATCGGCGAAACCCGTCTGTACGAGGCGAATTGCAGAAGCCAGATACTGAAAAGCGGCATCGCCAGCCAGAGCACTCACCGTACGCAATGGAGCCTGCAGGACTGCGTCTCCGGCTGGATTCCAGCAGGGAACGAAGCCTCTGTCGTGAGCATGACTCAGAGCCCGATGGAAATCAGCCACCGTTTCGTGCTTTTGATCCAGCTCAGAGAGCTGGAGATCAATGCCGAACATCTCTGCGGCACGACGAAAGATCTGCGGATGACCAATCAGAACGGAGCGGCCATTGCCCCCGATTGAGTTATGAGAGATTGCGCGGACGACGACTTCGGGACCAATCCCGGCGACGTCACCCGCTGTGATAGCAATAACCCTCTGTAGAACGGACATACACTGCTCGCATCTGCCACTCAGAATGTGGGTTCTTCCGCACTTACATACGGGGACTCTGGTCTGTTTCTGATAATCAACGATTCCGCAGATTGTTCCCTATGGAAACAACTCACCGCTCAAACCATGGTCTGCACAGCTCAATGATTTGTTTTCAATTTGCTGTCAATAAACGGAATCGAAAGGCAGTTGGAAATCTAACGACTTAGCGTCTTCAACGCTGACGAAACCTCCGGGGTGATTCCACCTTGTGAAGATTTCGTTTCAGCCTTTGTGGCTGAGTCGCTCCTTCCCTGGGGAAACGGCCGGCCTTGAATCGCAAGATTCATGGTTGGGGGAATCGCCCGAGAGGGAGCGCTCTTAATATTCGCTGGCAAAGCTTCGCGAACTTTACAGCCGCCCATTTTACCGCCTATGTGTAATGTTGCTTCAGGCGGAATTCCGGATGAGCCTGCAGCCATGCATTGATGCGATCTGTGCGAGACAACGCGACCGGGATAAAGGCCAGAGCCTGTTCCAGACGATCGTTCGGCTCTGCACAACTGAATCTCAGGAAGCCACCACCCGCTTCACCGAAGCACTCGCCGCCCAGACAGGCTACGCCGAACTTGTCGTCAGCCGCTTCCAGGAAGTAGAGAGCGAGTCCGTGGCTGGTGATTCCCAGGCGATTACAGACCGGCTTCACACTTGGGAACACATAAAACGTGGCGGTTGGATCGAGCGATGAGAAGCCTTCGATCTTGTTCAGGCCGTTTGTGAGCAACACAACTTTCTCACGAAACTTCAGCATGGTCTCATCACGCTCTTTGGAGTCCTGATCAAGTGCCGCGCGACCTGCGAGCTGAACGATCGGTGGTGTGCAGGACAGAGTCGTATTGATCATCTTGCCGATTGCGTCAATGATCTCGCGTGATGCAGCACAGAAGCCGAGTCGCCAGCCGCTCATGGAGTACGACTTGCTGAACGTGTAAGCGGCGACGCACTGATCCAGCATTCCCGGCTGAGCCAGCAAGGAATGATGCTGACCTTTCCAGATCATGTGGCAGTAAGGCTCATCGCTGAACACTGCAACGTTGCGACCTCGCACCAGATCCGAGATATCGCGCAGATCCTGTTCCGTCGTGATGCCGCCGGTCGGATTGTGCGGTGAGTTCAAAAAGATGCCGCGTGGAGCGGGATCTGTATTCAGGAAGTCTTCGATGTCCGAAACCTGCGGACGGAATTCCATTTCCTGTCGTAGTGGCTTCAGGACAGCTCGCGCACCACGGCGCTGAATATTGGGGATGTACGTTGGGAAGTGAGGGCTGAAGACGAGACATCCGTCGCCGGGATTCAGGAATGCTTCGCAGAAGAACTGCTCGAAGACTTTCGCACCGGGGCCGACGGCGATATTTTCGGCCGCGACTGGAATGGAGAACTCCCGCTTAAGAAATCGAGCGGCCGCGTCACGGAACTCGGGGAGTCCAGGAGACGGGCAGTAATGCGACTGATTGTCATTAATCGCCTGAAGCCCGGACTGGATCGCTGAAGCGGTGCTGTTGAACGGGCTATCGCCAATTTCCAGCTCAACAACATCCTTGCCGGCGGCTTTCAACTTCTTGGCGACCGCCAGTACTGTGAAGGCGGTTTCAACATTTAATGATCTGGCAAAATCGCTCAACTGAGCCGTCATGATAGTGAGTCCCCAAAGCCCGTGTCAGGAAAGTGGTGATGAAATAAGCTACGTTGGACGCGTCAAATCGACGCAGAGGTGATGATAGTGAATCTGCAAGCTCTGTGCGATCTTCAAGGGGCTCCAACTTCAACCAGCCCCATCCAGATTGACCGCCATTGACGGCAGGATGGAGAACCGGAGAGTCAAGCATCGGCATTATTGGCGTTGGCAAGCCGTTGAATGCCGAGCGTACCAGGATCGAAGTATCACACAACTCGAAGCGTCAGCAATGGAGCTCCCGGCCAGCGGCTCGAGCATCCATCAGTGCCTGGCAAGATGTCAGAACGTGGGCTGGACTTCTTGTTCGACAAACTTACGACGGGCAAGAATGCCGCATCCTGCGGCAACATGGAGACTTCGCGAAGCACCGACTTCAGACGCTCGGCGGGCTTTCGACGACGATCGTTTTTCGTCTTTCAATCGGAGTTGCTTTCCATTCGACAGAGCGTTTCTGTGCCGGCTTCTTATCTCCCGGCGCGGGTGTTGAGTCAGGCAACGCGGCCGTTTTTGTTTCCGCGTTTGTTCCCGGAGTCTCAACAGCGGTTGACACCTTCACTGAGGGCGTATTCGAGTCGCTGCCAGGTGCCGCTATGATCAAAGGCATCGGCGGCATCACTACAGACGTTGCTTCTGCTGGGCCAGTAATCAGTGGGACTTCTTCGGCAGAAACCGTGGGTGTTGATCCAACTGATGCTGCAATCACAACTGTCGGTGATGGCGTTGACCGAACTACTGAAGCGACCTCATCGGCAGGCATGACGCTCACCGCATTCTCTGCTGGTAACGGTTGAGGCGATTGCTCGATTGCGGTCAACGGAGTCGGCACGAGTGCGGGAGCGGTCTGTGGAGGTGTTTCAGCCGGAAGCTCATCCGCCGGATCCGGCAATGGTATCTGCTTCAGAGGATTCTCTGGAATCGGCATCGGTGTCGCTGACGGCGACGTTGACGAAGGAGCCGCAGGTGTTGGTCCCGAAGCCGGCATTGGCGCTGGCGTTGTCGGCGATGGAACAGCCGGTACTGGTGTTACAGGGTTCGCGGACGGCGCTCCGGCTGGTGTTGTTCCCGCCGGTGTACCGGTTTGCGGCATTACAGAAGGCGTACCAGGATTAACGGCTGCTCCCGGAATTGCAGGAGGCGTTGAGACAACGGGCGTACCTGACGTCGCCGGGGTTGATGCAGCAGGAGCGGCTCCGGGAGTTTTCGCTGACGGTGTTGTGGTCGTCGCAGTTCCCGATGGCAATGGCTGTGAATTCGAAATCGCTTTGGTGTTCTGAGGCTGCTGTGCAACGGCCTGCTGCTGCGGGAGAACTCGCTCAAGGTAAATCGTCAACGCATCCGTCGCGTGATACAACGGCGAGCAACTGACGTAAGCTTTGCGATTATTCTTGAGATCATTAGCCGTTGCTTCAATCGCTTTACGAACCCACGGTTCTTTCAGGCGTTCCTGAGGCAGAGCGACCATCATGAATTCCAGCAAGTGGCCCATGCTGGCCATACGCTTATCGAAGTCCTGCTTGTAGTCTCGCCCACGAAAGAAGTTGGATGACAGGGAACCATCCTTATTGAGCTGAGACTGAATGGTTCGAATATACTTCTGGATTTTCTGGTCGGCCTGAGCCCAGACTCCGCGCAGAGGCTTACCGGTTTTCATATAGACATTGCGAGCACGAGCCAGCGCGAAGAGTCCGTGAGTTCCTCCGCAGGGTGATGTTGGACCGCCAACTTGTTTGCCTGTCTCGAGGAGAACAAGTCTTTCGATGCTCCAGCGTTCACCCTTCTCATTGATCCATTCGGCATCGGATGGCAGATATGTGGCCAGAGCCCACAGAGTCCAGGTGACTTCCTCTTTGGCATTTGCGGTCATCTGAGCATTCTTCAGCATGTCCCGCATCGTGATCGGCCCCTGTGGAGTACCGAACTGTGTATCAAGTGGCAGATTGCACATGGCCAGAATCGCGAGCGACTGATTGATGTGCCCTTCAAACCAGTAAGGATTATTGAATGGATGAGCACGACCACCGTGGGAGGTTTTCTGAAACCACGGTTCGTTTTTGAACATCGGACCAGTCTGCATCCATTCCAGACCGTTGATCGTCTGCCCGTTATGGTTAATCAGGAAGTCCTGACGCAATCCCAGCAATCCATGCATCATCTGCCATGGCGTATGGTCGGTTGTGTTCAATAGTCGCTGGCGGGTTATCTCACGAGTCTCATAAACCAGCTTCACCAACGGATCATTGCTCTCGAGAATCGCTCCGGACGCGGGGCGAATCGGAACCTTATTGGGGCTCTCAAGAAGGATGACCTGCGGTTCGTCTTTGGGCGACTTGGCGCCGAGTTCGTTAGAGAACGGTTCTTCACCAAGCCCGACACTTCCGGAGACAATGCTGATTGCAGCAAGCAGCGGCAGAATCTGCGCGAATGCCAACTGCTCATTAATACGCCTCATCGGGACAGCCCCTTCATCCTCAGTTGCAAGTCAACGACGGCGCAAGGCGCGGTCCGACTATTGGATCCCCCAGGGTCTGTTTTCGGTAAATCCGGCAGCGCTCTTCAATCCATCAGATTCGGCACATCCGGAATTCGCATCAGGTGCGGCGCTGGCTGCCGAGGAACGCAGTGGATTCCGCCAGATGTCGACGGAATCGGGAGGTCTGTTCCAGAAGTTCGGTCAGCGACCTGTCCTCCTGCGCGATTTCGTGGCAGGCTGCTTCCAAAGCCGGAAACAGTCCTTCGGAGATCCGAGTCTCCACCATGGACTGGGCCAGCTGATGAATTCGCTCGGAAAGCCCCTGGCGAAGATTCCAGATGAAGATCATGACCAGCAGGCCGGACCACAGCACTAAAAACAGCACCGCCGGAATGTAAAAATCGACAGCGAGCAATGGTTCCGCTTCACTTCTTGCCCCCAGGATTGGTGCAAGAAATGAACTCCAGAAGAAGTTGTATCCGACACGCCCGATCAGGAACGCGACATACAGCAGGAACAGACCTTCATAACGATACTGTATGAGCTTTGTGCAGTGCTGTTCAGCCAGCTCTTCAATTAATTGATCGATGGCTCGACGAGCATCCCCCAGAAACTGTCCTTCAACCTGGGCCGCTCGACGGCGAAGCTGACTGAGATCTCGCCGATCGCTGAAATCTTCCGTCTGAATTCCCGCACTGTGGACATATCCCGAAACCACCATCCGCGCTTCCTGCAGATGCTGATCGGCAATCCCGAAGGAAGCCAGTCGCTCCAGCGTGGAATCGGCGTCGTTCTCTTCCACCTTCGACTTTACCCACCTGGCCCCCTGCATCGCCCCGATCAAAGCCATCTGGGCCGACGAGCGTGCCCGAAAGAAACTGAAGGATGCAATGAAAGCCCCAAGTCCGTTGTAGAAGCGAAGTACTGAACTGAACGGACTGAATCCCCAGATATCAGTGACAGCAGCCAGCAGACGGCGTTCCCAGAGATTTCGATTCAGCAACAACTCATCACGCAGTTGAGTCGTTAAAGAATCTCGCAATTTTGTCCGCTGTTGTTCCAGAATATCCTGCAGCGAACGAACATCTTTAAGTCGTTTGTCATAGTCGACTCGACACAACGTCAGGGCTTCTTCCAGCAGATCAATCAGGTTGGCTCGTCGGATCGCCACTCGGCGTGACGCACCCAGTTGGTTGGTGAGCAGGTCAATCAGGCGGCCGAAGTCTCCCGAAGTTCTTTGCCCCTGAGCCTGCTCACGCATGGCTCGCCGTGAATCCACAAAAAACATGTCCGGAACCTGATACGCCGGCGCGAGATTTTGTTTCCAGTCATCGCGAATATCGGAATCCTGATCGGCATGTGTCTGCACAAAGACCAGCCGACAACCGGCCGCCGCATCGGCCAGTTCTTCAGAAATGCGAGCACTTCGGTATTTTTGCTGAGTCGAAACATAGAGCAGGACATCACAATGCGGCAGGATCGCGCGGAGCCGTGCCAGATTGCTACCAGTGTCTGCTCCTTCGCTGGTATCCGGGTCCGGGCAATCGATCAGCACCAGATCCCGCAGCATCGGGGTATCAATTTTCTTGATTTGAAACTGACTCAGATCAAGTCCCAACGCATTGGTTTCGAAGTCCGGATGCACGAGCAAAATCGGCATTGTGGTGGTCGGTCTCTGTCGGCCCGATTGCGAAACTTCCTGCCCGACCAGCGCGTTCACGAGCGTACTCTTGCCCGTGCCTGTTCCTCCAAACGTCGCCACGACGATGGGCGATTCGAGTCGAATCCGCAACGTGGAAACTCGCTCGACAATCTTCCGCACGACCGAACGCGCTTTGTGAGCCGGGTCCCAGGCGGGCTCATGATCCAGCCATCGACGCACTCGCAGAACGAGATCATCGATCTCAGCGAGGATGGTAAGATGTTCCAGTTCAGGAGTCAGTGACATGAATGACAGTCCAAAAGTAGGGTGTGACAAGTGAGCGCATGCGATCGCAGGCACACCAGTTCGTTATTCAAATTCGCTGCAGTGTCGCCACACAATCCTGAATCGTCGACCACGCCTCACACTTCGTCAGTTCTGCAGCGGCCTTGAGTTCTGCCGGAAGATTGCCCAGCAATTCATCGTGAATCAAACGTGTCAGCCAGGCTGCTCGTCGAGTCGTAAATGAGGAATGCAGGGAATGGAACCAGGCCTGCAACATGCCAGCTCCGGAACCCGCCGCCTTTGAAACAGCGGCCTCACCCGCGATGGCCGCCGTTGCACCACCAGCGACATCGGCTACGACGTGCACCATGGCCGAAGCCGCGGCATGGCCCAGCATCGGAGCCACTAATTCGCCAGCCGGACCAAATCCCACAGAGAACAGCACGACACTCGTCACCGGTCGCACCGCGGCGGAAACATTATTCAGCTGGCGATAAAAACCAAACAGATCCGGCTGAGTTTTCTCCAGCTGCAGCATTTGTTCGTTGACGACATCCCGGAGTTCCTCATCAAAATCCAAAGCGTCGTGTTGAGTTCGCAGAAGATTCAACAGGTCCGCTCGAGCTGATCCGCTCAGAACGGCCTCAAGCCTTGGTCGGATGACATCATTTCCGGAATTCGCCATCCACTGGAGCTTTTCGAACAGCTCTTCGACGACGGATAAAATCGCGGCCCACTCGCGACTGCGATAATCATCCATCACCGGTAAAGGATCACCCTGGAGTGCTCGCCGAGCCGCTCGAATCGGCCACAGCAGACCATTGCCGACGACACTGTAGGCGGAGTTAATCGTGCGAGCCCAGCCTTCCTGGCGAGTTTGCCACCACTTGCGAATCTCGGCCACCAACGCAGAGTTGGACGGCGAAGGCCAGTTACGGATTTGAATCACACTGTCCGCCGCCAGCCGTTCGGCAGTATGTCCCAGATCCTCACTTGCGCTGCGCAGCTCTTTTAGATACCCAGGAATGCCGCGTTGAGGATGAGACAACTCACGCAGCGAACCCAGCAGAGTTCTCATGCGAATCTCGCGAAACTTCAGCTTCGCAAGATCAGCCGAAAGATTGCGAGGTGTGTTGTCCGGGGACGCGTTGGCTGTAGAGCCTTCAATCAGATTTTGTGAGCGCTCAAAGAATGGCAGACGCAATTCTTCGGCCGCTCGTCGATCGGCCGGTGCCAGATAGACCGCATCCGGCTTGATGTGCGTTTCTTCGCAGAATGTTTTGAGCCAGACAGGCCAGTAAGGATCGTCTTCCGGCAGCAGCACTTGATTGAAGACGATCAGTACGGACTTATCTTCATCGCCGGCTTTACGGAAGAACTCTTTGACCGCAGCGTCGTTATACTTTTGTTGAGTCAGCACGGCGATCAGCACATCAGCACAGCGTCGCACCGCATCGGCTCGCACCCAGTTCACTCGCGCATCACTGTCGATGTCGGGCGTGTCGACAATCAACAGCGAAGACGGCAGCTCCGGAGCTGTTCGCCAGAAGATGCGGTGAGCCGAACTTTCTTCCAGAGCAAGATTGGCGTCGGTCCATTCCTGCAGCACAAAGTCGGGGAATACATCTTCCAGGCGGCGCGACTTGGTGAAGCCTTCGGGTACCAGCAGAACAGGATGTTTGGTGCCGGAGGCCAGAGGACTGCTGGCACTGGCTTTGCATCCGGCAAGATGATTGAAGACAACGCTCTTGCCGATGTTTGTGCCGCCCACGACGGCCACGACCAGAAATGCCTGATCGCCAAGTTGAGGAATCAGTTTTTGTCGTAGCAGTTCAAACCACTCACGCCCGACCAGCGATGGCGTTTGCAGAATGGCGGCTCGCTTTTCCAGTTCAGCCAGCGCAGGGACGAGCCGCTGCATGGCGGCGGTGCAGGTTTGAAAAACAGAATCCAGTTTTGCTTCGTCCACGCTTATGCTCAGCGTCGTCCGGTGGTTTCGTCATCGCCTTCGTCGAGATCATCGACGTCGTCGATATCATCTTCATCGTCGTCATCATTGTCATCGAAGTCGTCGTCGTCAAAGTCTGAATCCGGATGCAGCGGATCATTCGGCGAAAAGAAGAAGTCAGCCAATCCCATCGGAACATTGTTGCCCCCCAGAGACTGATTTTTCTTATCCGCGAGTGATTTCAGATCCACAGCGTCCTGTCCGAGACATTTTTCCAGGGATTCACGCCATGCATCGTCGCGAGCGAGGGGATGAGTTGGATCCTGGGCAATTCGCTTCAGGGCAAAACGCAGAATGTTGATGCCATCGCGAGTCGAGAAGTCCAGATTCAGCGAATGGGCTTCCTGAAGGAAATCGACTGTCAGGCTCAACATCTGGTCATCAGCAAACGGCAAATGATACTTCAGAATTGCCAATTCATCTTCGCGAGCTGGATGACCGAGCGTCAAAGTTGGCTGCAAGCGGCTGAGGATGTAATCGGGAATTTCGAAGGTGGATTCATCCTCATTCATCGTGACAGCACATCGAAAATCCGGATGAGCTGGAATCGAGATGCCGGCAACGATGGATTCCACATAGCGACGATGGTCCAGGAGCGGAGCAAGGCTGGCCCATGATTTTTCATTCATGCGGTTGCCTTCGTCCAGAATGCAGATTCCGCCTCGCAGCATGGCAGTGACCAGCGGCGAAGCGTGGTAAGCAATTTTACCGCTCTCGGCCAGAACCGGAGTGACCAGCAGGTCTTCCGGGCGAGTATCCGCGGTACACTGGTAGATATAGAGTTCCTGACCTCGCTGACGAGCTCCGGAAATCGCCAGAGTGGTTTTGCCAATGCCCGGTGTTCCGACCAGTCGTGGAGTCAACGGCAGGTCGCGGGGATCCACAACCAGCCAGCAGGCCAGCAATTGTTTGAGGACTTCGCGCTGCCCGATCCATTCGCCTTCGGTCGGGTCGGGAGTACCAAGGTGCAGATTGATACCGTCAATCGTATGGATTCTGCTCATGAATGTTCAGTTATGTTTCGTTAGCCAGAAAATGAGGGGCCGCAACCGGGCCGCAGGAAATTGCGGATCATGCTCGGGACGCGACTCCAATTGAGTCGACCGCCGTGATGTCAGCAGGCGAATCAGCGCGGATCGAGCGGCGGTTGTCAACTGAACCGGTGTCGTGGTCGCAGCCGCTGAGATTTATGCGGCATTTCAATGCCGATTCTGGCGATAGAAAAAGGCACGAGCCGTCCGGTGTAAGAGTTTGAAAACTCAACAGCACCGGACGGCTCGCGCCATTACGCTTCAATTCAGAACAATAATCTTCGGATCACGCCAATCGGCTCGTTCTGACGATTGCCGAAATCAGCCCATCAGTTCCGGGATTGGTCGACCTTGGTCAACGATCGGTGTTGGGCGGCCGTTGAAGTCTTTGATCAGAGTATTGGCGGCGTCGATTCCCAGGTGATGATAAATCGTCGCCAGGAAATCTCCAGCACTGCAGATGCGTTCGATCACGTCTTCGCCACGCTTGTCGGTCGCTCCGATAACCTGACCTGTGCGAATGCCACCGCCCGCCCAGATGTTTGAAAACGCGCGAGGCCAGTGGTCGCGACCGGGCTGCATTGTTCCGGCTGGAGCACTCGCGTCGCCAGCTCCGGTGCTGGCCGAATGTTCGATCTTTGGTGTTCGACCGAACTCTCCAGTCACCACAACGAGCACTCGTTTATCCAGCCCGCGATCGTAGATGTCTTCGATCAATGCCGAAACGGCCTGGTCGTAAGCCCGTGAACGGAATCGCAAGGCATCGAACACGTGATGATTCACCGCGTGGTCATCCCAGTTGTTGACTCGACCGCACAACGGACCGCTCAAGCTGCTCGTCACGACTTCCACACCGGATTCCACAAGGCGGCGTGCCATCAGCAACTGCTGTCCCCATGAATTGCGACCATAACGATCGCGAGTTCGATCGTCTTCTTTGGTCAGATCGAAAGCATCCTTCGTTTTCGGATTCGTCAGCAGTGTCATGGCCTGTTCTTCGAACTGGTCCAGAGCACCGAGTTCTCCCTGGCGATCGAATGCTCGTTCCAGGGTATCGAGGTTTTGACGCAGGGATGCTCGACGACCGATGCGACGAACTTCTCCCTGATCTGACAGGCCGATGTTCGGCACAGAGAAGGTTGGAGAACTTGGATCTCCGTTGACCGTAAACGGTGAATACGCATCGCCCAGATAAGCCGGGCCGTTGTATTCGAGCGGCGGGTTGATGCCGGCGTACAGCGGCAGTGGACTATTGCGAGTTGTCCCGTGAGAACGCAGGTAGTTCGTGACTGTCATCCAGTCGGGATACTTGGGCTTCGGTTTGTCACGAGTATCCGGGTCACCGGACAACATCTGCATCGAACCGGCTGGATGTCCGCCGGCGGTCTGCCGCATTGATCGGAGAACCGTAAACTTGTCCGCAATCGCCGCCTGCATTGGCAACAATTCCGTGAACTGCATTCCCGGAACTTTGGTGTCGATCGTTCCAAAGGGGCCTCGATAGTCGCTGGAAACATCCGGCTTTGGGTCATAGGTGTCGATGTGTGAGCACCCGCCTGGTTTCCAAACCATGATCACGGCAGTCTTTTCGCTGTCTGACTTTCCACCGGTTTCTGCGCCCTGAGCGGCTCGCAGACGAAGCAGTCCGGGCAGGGTCAAGCTGGCAAATCCGCCAAGACCCATTCTCATGAAGCCACGTCGGCCGGACGAACCAAACACAGAAGGGCCTGGGCAAACCGATGATGCAAAAAATGGATCACTCATGATTCATGACTCCGATGCACAGAATTGTAGGTTGGACAATCTTGTCCGACTGTGGCTCGACGGTAGCCGAATTCGTGAGAATTCGGACCTCACATGGAATACCTCCGAATTCTCACGAATCCGGCTACGAAGAACTTTTCGACGGGCAGGACTGCCCATCCTACTGAAACTGATCACTAAGGAGCTTTCACGCGAATCGCGATCGGCTCTGACAAAATAATATCAACAGTATCTTTTGGTGTCGCAAGGTCGGTCGCCGCTTTGACTTTGGCTGCGGCGGCAGTCACTGCCGCATCAGCCGCCTGTTTCTTTGCCGTTGCATCGGCAACGGCCTTGTCAGCTTCCGCCTTCTTCTCCGAGGCTGCTGCCGCTGCCTCTTCGGTTAGTTTCTGAACTTCTGCAGTAATCGCGGCCGCTTCATCCGTAACTCGATTCTGTTCAGCTTCAGCGGCGGCGACAGCGTCAGGGTTGTAGCGATACTTTGCCACGGCACTGCCGTAGAATGTTATGAGATAGTCGCCGGGTTGAGTTCCGAGAGCTTTCGTGTCCAGCACTGCTTCAGAAGTATCGGCTGTCAAAGAAACATCGAAGCGAGGATTCCCCTCGAAGCCATCACCGGATGTCTTGAGCTGCAGAATTGTGCCGGAGAACTCGGCTCGCTTTGTATGCACCAGAGGGATCGTCAGCTTCTCCCCGGCCGTCACTTCCCAGACTTTCTTTTCAATGGGTGCGATAGAGATCGGAGCGAACTCGGACCCCGTCACCGAAACCGGCAGCCCGGTCACAAGTCGTGGGCTGGGAACTTCGCCCCATGAATCCACGATCGGCCACGCGTGGCTGGCCATATGCATTGGTCGTTTGAGTTCTGTTCCGTCAAGTGTTGACTTGCCGTAGAACGTGACGTTGGCCAGCGATCGAGGAGCATTTTGATCGGCTGTCAGCAGCATAATGCCCCGTGTTTTTCCCTTTGGAATCTTCAGGCCCTGAGCCGTGACACCTGCAGGAAGTCCTTCCATCACCAGTTCGATGTCGCCATCAAAGCCGTCACGGCGAACGGCAACAACTTCCAGAGCCACGGTGATTCCACCGCGAAGTGCGAGTGGTTTTGAAAGGGCATTTCGGTCACCGTTACGCAGTTCCATATGCAAGCCCCATGCGGCGACGGCATAGTCCGGAGCAGCTTTGCGGATTACAAGGCGGTAAACATTGCGAGCATCATTGCGAGTTCCGCCGAACAGGTCGGAAATCTGCAGACGATGCACACCGTCTTCTTTGATCTCCAGCTTGCCGATGATGTCTGCAGATCCTCCGTCGAACGGAGGCCCATCGTACGCGTAACCATTGCTGGACGGCTTCATTGGAGGAGCGATGTCGGTGAACTCCGCCACGTCCGTGATTTTCTGTTCGGCGCCTTCACCGGCGATGTGCTGAACCAGAATCGAAGGGTCCGTTGTTCGTCCAAGTCGCTCGGAGGCCACTTCAACCCACCAGACCTCGCCCTTCGTGGCGTTGAATTCAAATGTGTCCACGTCAGCCGCCGGGAAGAAGCTGCCAGAGAGGTCACAAGGCAAAGTAATCTTCTGAACCTGAGTTGCCCCGTTGTTTGGTTCGACTTCTGCTAGACCTGCGATCTCAGGAAGTCCCGCTGCTGGCCATGAGAATGAGTTCACCGTCTTTGTTGACGCAAACATCGGCACGGGTGAGTCGGCCGGAATGTTCTGCAACGATAGGCGATAATAGTAGGCCGGGCCACCTTTGAAGGTCAGCTCGTGAACCTTGATCGTGTGCTTGCCATCTTCTTTAGCCGTAAAGTCCAAAGTACCTCCGCGGCGTTCCACCATCAGATCTCGTCCAGCCGCATCGCCGATAATCAAAACAGCCTCAAGCTTAGAATCGATTCCTCGCGACGCTACGTTGACGATGTACCGCTGACCTTTGACAGCATCGAATGTGTAGTGATCAACCGCGCGATTGGTCATGACGGCGTTACAGATAGAGTTGACCGCGACCGGCATCGCTGTCGCCAGTGTTGTGTTCGGCGTGGTCTGAACCAGTTCCTGCAGCGTGTCCACGCAGAAAACTCGTGAAGAAGTTACTCCCAAACGAGTCATAAGTCGGGCTTCATGGATTCCCGGAGGGCAATCTGCAGCGATCGTAACGATCCATTTGTTGGCTTCTGGTTTACCATTCGCGTCCAGCCTGGGTTTCGCCGTTAAGCCGGGATGCGTGAAGATCAGCTCACTGGCGTCTTCGAGGTTCTCGCCGGTGATGACAATCTCAACCTCAGAGCCCACTTTGCCGCCCATCGGCATCGTGGTCAAAAGCCGAGGCAACGGCAGGCAGACAGTTTGTGCCGAGGCTGACAGACCGCTCAGCAGCAAAGCACTGACAATTGCGAGACTTCGAATTCCGTGAGAAGCGATCTTCATAGCTATTCGTCTACTCAAATATCTGAGGTTGACTTTAACTGTTGTTTGATGTGAGGACTTGGCTGCATGTGACATGTCAGATTATACAAATGCAGCAGCCCTTAAATCCCTTCTCCCCTTCAAGGGGAGAAGGTGGCCGTAAGGCCGGATGAGGGGTCTTTTCTGCTTCGCCGTGAAACTGCAAACAAGGCCCCTCACCCTGACCCTCTCCCCACAGGGGAGAGGGGACAAGACAAAACTGCATCTTTAACAAACTGGACTCTTCATCACTTCCGCTTGCCTTCTAATGGTTGAACAAAAACTCTTTCGTATTGATCAGAGCCCAGATCAGATCCTGAAACTTTTCCTGGTTGGCTCGTTGGGCGTCGACAGGGTTGCCGGCGGAATCGAGTAGCGGTTCCGCCAGATAATCCACAGCGACCTTCAATTCTTCAGCTTTTGGTTCTCGTGAAAACGCGACCATATACAGTTCGCGAATTCGGTCTTCCGGCGGTTTGTCTGATTTCGACAACAGGTCTGCTCGCCCACTTCCTGTTGCCAGCTTGCCTTTGATATCCGCCGCATTCATCAGGTGAAGACTTTGAGCAAGACTGGATGACTGAATTCGTTCGCACTCACAGACGCTTTCGTTCTCCGGGCGACCGAACACACGCAGAAAAGGTGAGGCGTTGTTATAGCTGTTATCCGGCAAAGCGATCGCGCGAGTTCCAGCAGGAAGATTCGGGAAGTCGGTTTTGGCACCCGTCAAATCGTCGATCGCATCCAGCATCACTTCCGCCTGAAGTCGACGTGGATAATAACGAGAGTAGTTTTGCACATCGGCGATGTTATGCTCGTTTGGCGTTGCACTCAACTGATACGCGTTCGACTGTACGATCACTTTCACCAGCGACTTCAGATCAAAGTGGCTTTCGATGAAATGCTTTTCCAAAGCGGCCAGCAGTTCAGGATTCGTCGGCGGATTCGAGTCGCGAATATCGTCTTCCGGCTCGATGAGACCTCGTCGGAAGAAATGCTTCCAGTAACGATTCACCAAGGCTTTAGCGAAGAATGGGTTCTGCGGAGAACTCATCCAGTCCGCAAGTTTCAGGCGAGGATCTTCATCGGGGGCAATGGCGGGAATTGCATCGCCCAACGCTCCTGGTTTCAATGAAGCACCGGTCTTGATGTTCGTGGCCACAGCAACGCCGCGTTTGTGGAAGATCAGGTCTTCACCGCGAGTCGCCGACGGCTTGCGTCCGACCTGAGTAAAGAACGCGGACAGACTGTAGTAGTCATCCTGGCTCCAGCGTTCGAACGGATGATGATGGCACTGAGCACATTGCATGCGCACACCGAGGAATAGCTGAGCCACATCTTCGAGCTGCTGCTTGGGCTCTTTCACTCGCTTGTACCACGCCACCGGCGGATTCGCGATCACTGTCCCGGTCGCCGCAAGAAGTTCACGCACCATTTGATCGTACGGCTTGTTTGCCAGCAAACTGTCTCGCACCCACGCATAGAACGCAAAGTTGGACGTGATATCGCTGGCGTCGTCGCGGCGATTCTTCAGCATCGCTGTCCATTTGTTGGCGAAGAAGTCCGCGTACTCGGGACTGCTCAGCAAGTTGTCGATCACCTGATCGCGCTTGTCAGCAGCCGTGTTCGCCAGGAACGCACGTGATTCTTCTTCGGTCGGCAAACGGCCGGAGATATCCAGCGTAATTCGGCGGAGGTATGTGGCATCGTCGCAAACGGGCGAAGGCGGAACTCCGATCTCTTTGAGATTTGCAAACACCAGATCGTCAACGAAGTTCTTTGACGGCGGAACATTCTCAACGGGTGCTCCCAGCGGGATTGATGCGTTGAAGACAGTGATTCGTCCCTGGTAACGAACCATGATGGCCACCTTGCCCGGGATGTCAAGAACCTTCACGAGTCCTCGATCGGACACATCGGCCATGCTCTTATCGTTTGATTCGAACAGAGCCTGTTCGGTCACATCGCGTTCTGAACCATCGGAGTATTTCGCGACGGCCTTGAGTTGTTGCTCGGTGTTTCGCTGGACGGTGCCTCGTCCGGGTTGAACATCCACGGCAAGCAGCTTGGGAGCCACTTCGCCATCGAACGTTGCCCCCTGACGAATCCAGTTCAGCAGGATCTGATAGGCCTGCGAATCGGCTTTGATTCGGAGTCCCCCGCCGTGCGGAGTTTTTCCGGACGCTTTGGTGAGCAGGAGGCTTTTTTCGGGAGCGGACAGGAACAGTCGGCGACCGCGATTTTCTTTGACGATGTGTTCGTAGTCTTCTCCCGCTTCAAAGCCCAATAGCGACAGATGAAAACCTTTTTGGCCGCCGCCCGCTTTAGCGTGGCATACTCCGGCATTGCAACCGGCTTTGGTCAGCACAGGAACGACATCGTTCACGAAGCTAATGGCCGGAGAAGATTCCTGAGCGTGAATGGAGCCCGGAAGGACAGCGGCCGTCATGACAACGACGCACAGAGATAAACGACGAACGTGTTCGCCGAGTGGCAGCTTTGAGGCCATATCGTTACCGCTTCAGGCCAGAGGGAAGGATGCAGTCAGGAGTGACTACACGAAAATCAGGAGGGAGTCCGCGGGACCGGACAGCTTAAATTTAATCGGAAAGGAGGGCATTCGTCTATCGTCAAACTGAACTTAAGCCCGGATTCCGGAATCGACCTGCGGCAGCACTGCGGAGAGCCCTGTCTAATCGGGAGAACCGGAATGATGTTTTTTTGTCACACAGCGAGGATTGAAAGCCATCAGTCCTGGGGGTCGGCTGGATGTCTCCCGATGCACATCAACCTCATTCTAAAGCCGATTCGAAGTTGCTCAGCGAGTACCGCTTGAAAGCCTGCTGGCGTCTGTTTACGCTCAGCAATAGAGCCTGTCAGCAAGAAATCTGTTCATCGGTTGGAGAATTCTGTGGTCATTTCAGCCACTCGGTCGCCTCTGCGGCGTTTGTTTATCGACGCCTTCCTGCCAGCGATGCTCCTGTTTAACGTCGGATGCGGCGGTGGGGACGAGGCGGCCACCGATTCTGCGGCTCCAGCGGATGCCGCTGCTGCAGGTAGTGCGGCGCCTGGCATGCCTGCGGGCGATCCCGCCGCACCGGGAATGACGCCGGGAATGACACCGGGAATGACACCGGGAATGACACCGCCAGCCGGAGCGGAAGGCGGTGCATATGCTGGCGCGCCGGGGCAAGCAGCAGGAATGGTCCCCGGTTCAGCGTATCCGGGGGCGGCTTATCCTGGAGCTGAACCGGGCTCCGCGTATCCCGGGGCAGCAGGAAATACTCAACCTCAGATTCCGTCGCGGCCGGAAGACGTTGCAACATGGACTGATGAGCAGCTTGTTGATGCCGTTCACGAACGAGATCCAAAACTGCTGAATGCAATTGATAGTCGAGTGAAGTCGTCGCCGGGTGACCCCAAGGTGGCGGAAATGCTCACAAGCCTGTTGATGGCACTGGCAAATCCTCGCGTTCCCGCTTCACCCAATCAGCAGGGCGGAGCGGCCGGTTATTCAGGTGATCCAGCAGCAGGTTATCCTGGAGCCGCCTACCCGGGCAGCAACGGTGCCGCCGCGCCGGGCATGACTCCGGGCATGGCGCCAGGAGCAGTTCCGGGAGCAGGCACTCCGGCTTTGCAGGCAACGCCGCCAGCTCAGGGTTCAATTCAACAAAGAAAGCGGGACGACCTCGCCGTTGACTCTATCTCCCTCATGTTCCTCGAATCGGCCACTGCGTATTATCAGGGTGGCGGAGTCGGAGCGATGGCAGGGAAGAATATTCCAGGAGCCGTCGGCGTATCGGCACAGAATCCCGCCAACGCGGGTGCAGCAGGTGCTCAGAGTGGTTCCGCTGCTGCGATGCCTGATGCCGCTATGTCTGCAGGGGCTCCAGCGGGTTATGTTGGTGGAACGGCCGCAGGCTATCCCGGCGCAGAATATCCTGGAGGAGCCTATCCGGGCGCGCAGCCCGGAATGCCCGGTGCCGGTGGCGCTGTTCAGGGCAAATTGGCAGAGTTTCAATTGATTGAACGGATCGTGGACGGACTCATTCAGAATGGTTCTCCCGGAGCGTGGCAGACGATTTATGGGATCGCGGCTCAGACGGTAAAGACGCCACTCCCGCCGGGATCCGGTGCGGAACTTGTTGCTCACGGCCTCTACCGAAATATTGACAGCAACCCTACGATGATTGAACCTATTCTGCTCTCCCTGATTGACGGCTCAGCGCAGTTGCCGCCCGAAAGTCGATCTGCAGCATTGAGCGTTACTGCTCAGATTTCCGGGCTTGCCGCAGACAAGTTGACGGGATTCCGGCCATTGTTGAGTCCCGCTGCAGGAAGCGGACAGTTTGGTATGCCGGGTATGCCCGGCGCTGGAATGCCGGGTCAGGCCGCAAATTCTTACCCCGGCGCTGAGGGCCAGGCCGCTGGAGCCGGAGTTGGAGCTGCGGGATATCCTGGTGCCGCTTTTCCGGGAGCAGCAGGAGCCGAGGGCTATGCTGGAATGCCGGGCGGAGCAATGCCGGGAACTGGTATGACCGGAGCCGCTCCAGGTGGAATCAATGCTGTTGGAAAACCGCTCATTTCTGATGCTGCTCTGATGCGTGCCGCCAGTTTTCTTTGGGGGCCGAAATGCGTCGATGCCCTGGTGAAACAACTGGAGGCTTCCAGTGATATCGGGCTCGCCAAAGGATTTGTCGGGGGAGGCGACTTTGTTCGTATCGCAGCTTCGGTTCCGAACGATCGAGTTCGCAAGGCGCTGGCTGGCTTATTCGAGAAGACGGCACCGGCGAGTGTAGCCCAACTTGGTCTCACGGGGTTCTTTTCGACATCCGTTCATGATCCTGGAATGTTGATCTCACTGAAGTCTCTGCCGAGGGCAAAGCCGACTCGCACGGAGGCCGCTCAGGGCGTGCCGTTGGATGGCTGGGCCACAGCGAGTCTAGAGGTTGTGTTGTCTCTTCGTGATCGCATGAGAGCACTGTCGGCAACACCTGGAAAGCTGACGCCGGTGACAGAGAATCTTCCGATCCGACTGCATAAGAATGCCGTGGCTGAATTCTACGGTGTGTTGACTCTGCCAGGACCTGAGGGATCGGCTCTGAACGAATCCGCCCCATCGCCGACAAAGATCTATTACGCTCGCACATCGTTCTCGCCTGAGAAACCTAAAGACCAACAGGATCTTGCCGATCATTACGAGTCTCGGGCAACTGGAATTAAGCGAGCCAGTGAATCGAAGGGCGTTCTTTTGTGGATCGACGGTTTCAAGGCGACTCAGACCGGATCAAAACGCACGGCAGACGTGCTTGTTCAAGCATCAACTGGTGGCGGTGGCGTTGGTGTCGCTGCGGGCGGATATGGAGAATCAGGTGCTCCCGGAGCCCCAGCGGGATACGGTGCTCCAGCCGGCGGTGCAGCTTTCGGAGCGTTCACCATTGAAA
>Ga0255095_1000278_pt1 | contig 28218 bp, 16 predicted proteins | sample Colum_Law_RepC_8_2_FD_188435 | JGI IMG/M metagenome (GOLD analysis project Ga0255095, IMG submission 188435) | Freshwater microbial communities from Columbia River, Oregon, United States - Colum_Law_RepC_8d | ecosystem: Environmental > Aquatic > Freshwater > River | place: USA: Oregon...
TGAATGAATCTCTCGGTGGAATATCCTTTGTTATTGAGTACCATCACGATCGGGTTGAATTTCTGCCGCACGGCCGTGGAAAGTTCCAGACAGGTCATCTGAAACGCACCATCACCGACAAGTACCAGTGGTCGCAGCGATCGATTGGCGATCTGAACTCCGACCGCCGCCGGGATGGCGAATCCCATCGAGGTATAGTACGCAGTGCTCAGGAACTCGGTATGCTGAGTAATGCTGAGATCCGCAGCGGCAAACAGCGAATCTCCGGTATCCGAGACGACAACCACCTGCTGATCAAGCACCGAATTGATTTTCTCGAACAGGCGGGCGATGGTGATTTTTCGACTGTCTGATGCCTTCCACTGGGCAACTTTGGGCTGACTGATCTTCGGTGCCGAGCGCCGGACGGTGAATTTCGGATCTGCAATGGCCCTCATAAAGTCGGTGAACAGGACATCATGGAAATGATGATGACCGATCCTGAGCTTTTCGCTGGTGGCATACACGCATTTGGCCGGATCCAGCTGTGCCGTGAAGCCCCCAAGATTGATATCGCTCATGAACGTTCCGAGCAAAATGATGCAGTCCGACTTTTCCACCCGTTTCTGCACTTCGGCTCGACCCATCGCCCCTTCATAGATTCCAAGATACAGCGGGTGTCGTTCGCTGACGACAGATTTCCCCAGCAGTGTAGCACTGATCGGAATATTGTTCTGCTCGGCAAATGCCAGCAGTTCCCGCTGCAATCCGAAGCGGTGTACCTCAATGTCTGCAATGATCACAGGAGTTCTGGCGTTTTTCAGCTTTTCCCGAGCCTCGGCGACTGCGGCCTGCAGTGCCTGGGCGTCACTCTCCACCACTTCGGACACCGGCACGTGCGGATGGGGGCAGCGTGCAAGCACCTTGTCGCGGGGCAACTCCAGGAAGACCGGTCGTTTGAAACGGACACACGCGGCCAGTACGCGATCGATTTCCCGGAAGGCCGTCAGTTCATCCTCCAGTGACGCCGACGCCACCGTCAGTTTTTCGAAGACATCCCGCTGAGTATGGAAGTCCCTGACGCGATGGTGCAGCAACGGATCCGACCGACGCTCGTTCATGCCCGGAGCGCCGCTGATTACGATCACCGGGCTTTTTTCTGCATACGCACCGGCGATTGGATTGCACAGGCTAAGTCCGCCAACGCAGTATGTGACGCACACCGCACCAATCCCATTGATGCGGGCATACCCATCGGCTGCGTATCCGGCACAGGCTTCGCTGGTGGTTCCGACCACCCGGATCGGACTTTCCTGCAGCATTCCATAGAACTGCAGCACGAAATCGCCCGGTATTCCGAACACATCGCGAACGCCGTAATCCTGCAGCCTTTTGATCAGGTATTCGGCGATCGTGGGCTGCAATACTGAATCCTGACGCCGCGCTGACGAATGTCTGGTCGCCATCTGAGTCTCCGTTCGTATGTGGGATCCAACGGAAAATGACAGAGTCCTGTCCGTCGAATTCTAGCCACAGTGGCGGATTTGGCGATAACGAAAGGTCAGTTTCTGGTGAGTCTCTGCTGCAAGGCCGAGATGGCCTCCGCGACATCCGGGTCTGCGTTAATCTCTTCGGGTGTTCGCGTGCGGAAGAACGTGGTGCGAGTCTGCGATTCGTCAGGCACGAGGACATCCGGCTGCAGCCCGATTCCGGAGTAATTTCGATCGTCCGGCGAGTAGAATTTCGCCGTAGTCAGCCGGAGGGCCATTTCACGCTCGCCGGGCATTCGTACGATCGTCTGCACGGACCACTTACCGTAGGTGGGACGTCCCACAATCACCCCGCGATTGTGATCCCGCACCGCTCCGGCGATAATCTCACTGGCACTGGCACTGTTGCCGTCCACAATCAGAGCCAGCGGATACGATCGCGTATATGTCCCCGTCACACGGTACACCTGATTCTGATTCTGATTTCTGCCGCGAGTCGACACAACGACCCCGGATCCGATAAATCGTTCGGCCACCGCCGCGGCCGTATCCAGAAGTCCGCCTGGGTTACCACGCAGATCCAGCACCAGCGCCTGCAGCCCTTCCCCCTCAAGGCTTCTGAGCGCGGCATCCAGTTCCTGCACCGTGTCCTCCTGAAATCCCTCCATGCGGATGTATCCGATGCCGCGCTGACGATCCAGCATGCTGCGCCTGGTGATACTGCGAATCTCCACTCGACGTCGCGTGAAATCACCCGAGTGATTCTGGTTGTCAGGCGAAATCCATGACAGTCGGACCGCGGATCCGACAGCACCACGCAGCAACTTTGCCGCATCATCCGTCGACAGGTTGCGACAGTCGGTGCTGTTGATTTCCGTGATGTAATCATCCGGTCGCAGGCCACCTTCCTCAGCCGGACTGCCCAGTAAAACATTCAGCAGATGCATTCCACGGCCTGCTTCGGCTTTCATTTCAATCCCAAGGCCGACCATTTCACCCTGGATTGTGCCGTGCAACTCACGGTAACGGTCCGGTGTCAGCAGCACGCTGTACTCGTCAAGAGCGTTACAGCCACCAAATACGTACTCCAGCAGCACAGCCGAGTCTTTCAGGTTCAATTCACGCCGGCACAGGTCACATATGCCACCCAGCACCTGCCTCGCTTCAGCGGCCCCGGTTACCGGACGATTCCAGTAATTACTGATCAGAGTCTGCCGGACTGAATCGACACGCGACTGGCGAGCCGCCAGATCTGGAATATTTCTTTCAAGGAATACGGGATTCTTCAACGCCATGTAAAGGCTTTCCGTGCCATGGGCGAGGAACCGTGTCAGCGAGACGGATTCAAGATATTCCCGCTGAACACTGCGATAAACGTCCTCAAACATGTTAAGCAACTGAGTCCGGCCACTGTCCTTCAGCATCCCCAGGAAACTCAGGTCGCTGTAACGGCGTTCTACGGCGTGGTGAATACGAGCACGGCGAAGACCGTACTTCAGCGACTGATCGCCCGAAAAGCTGTCGAGAGCCTCTTCGTAAAGCTGAATCGCTTCGCCCCACTTGCGGCCGGTCTCAAGCTCCTCACCCTTCCGCAAGGCGTCCGGGGCACTGCTCCAAGCCGCCGGCTTCATCTCTTCCGCATGACCAACCGCCAACCAGCTTGTTGCCAGGAATACGGTCACAACGATTTTCAAGCAGATTCGGAACACGCCAGTACGCCTTGGAAAAATCGACTGATCAGCCCGGTTTACAGGCTGATGAGCAAGGCATCCTGCCACGTTGGTCATCCTGTCGTTTATGGCGGGATTCTGCAGATGTCCGTGGACATCGCGCGAGCCGCCACAATCGCTACACTAGCAATTCCGATTCGGAAAAACTGATGCACAAGCCAATATATGTCTGCATTTGAGTGGGGTCAAATTCCGAAGCCCGCAAGATTTGCCCCCGTTCTCCAGACAGCTCGTTTCCGAAAGTCAACCAAAACTCGCAGCCTGAACGCACGAATCTGAAGAAGTTTATAAGTCTCTTGGCAGCATGCGTTTATGCTGTTTTACGTGGCGGTTGCGCTGGCGGTCTTTGTGCGAAACGAGGCGAGCGAAACCGGGTGTGGAGAAACGCAGATCGGTGCCGTGAGCACATTCGGGAGGCTTGTACACATTGGGCAGCCTGTAGGGGCGGGGCCGAAAGTCTTCGAAAACCTTTCCGGACCGTTTGAATTTGCTGGCGGGCAACTCGTTCTGCTAAACTCGGCCGACAGTGTTGAAAGTTGCTTGCCGCTCGTTCGCCGGTGTGTGTCCTCCTACCTCCCGATCCCCGCCCTGCCTTTCCTGGAGTTTGATGATGAGTCTTCAAGCCAAATCACGCCGCAGTTTTTTCGGGCAGGCCGGTCTGATGACCGCTGCAGCCACTGTCTGGGATTCCGCCAGTCAGGCTGACGAGCGTGACGATCAGCGACCTGTGGTTGTGGGGGTGATGGGCGCCAGCCGCGGTTCAGCACTTGCAGAGGTTTTTGGGCGTCTGCCGGCCGTGGAGGTGCGATATGTGTGCGATGTGGACCAGAACCGAGTGAAGGCGCTGCAGGAGTCGCTGTCTGCGAAACTTGAAAAGCCGGTCCAGGCCACAGGCGATTTTCGCCAGATCCTCGACGACCCTGCGGTTGATGCCCTGATCTGTGCGGCTCCGAATCACTGGCATGCCCCTGCCGGCATCCTCGCCTGTGCAGCAGGAAAACATGCCTACGTGGAAAAGCCCTGCAGTCACAACCCTCAGGAAGGAGAACTGCTGGTCCAGGCAGCGCGAAAATCCGGAAAGTGTGTGCAGATGGGAAATCAGAGACGCAGCAGCCCAACGATTCAGAAAGCCATGCAGCGTCTGGCCGAGAATGCGATTGGTCGGGTGTACTACAGTCGCAGCTGGTATGCAGCGACGCGTGGTTCCATTGGCAACGGCACCCCGGCTCCCGTACCGCCCCATATTGACTATGAGCTCTGGCAGGGCCCGGCAGCACGACTGCCATACACCTCCAATCGGCTGCATTACAACTGGCACTGGGTCTGGCACTACGGCAACGGAGAACTGGGCAACAACGGCATTCATTCGATTGACCTCAGTCGCTGGGGACTGCAGGTGGATTTCCCGGTGCGTGTCGTTTCGTCCGGCGGCCGATATGCGTTCGCAGACGACCAGCAGACTGCCGACACTCAGGTGGTCTCATTTGAGTTCCCGGATCGGCGGCAGATCGTCTGGGAATGTCTGAGTTGCAACCGGCATGGCCTGGACGGAAGCGGCTTCGGTGTCAGCTTTCATGGGGAAGAAGGTTCCATGAAACTGAATGACTCGGGTTACACCATCTTCGATGCCAAAGGCAAGGAAGTGGAAAAGCAGGACGGAGCAGACGGCATGCGTGCTCATGCTGAAAACTTCATCACGGCGATTCGGCGAAATGATCCAACGATGCTGAATTCAGAAATCGAGCAGGGGCACAAGTCGACACTGCTGTGCCATTTGGGAAATATCGCTCATCGAACCGGAGACACTTTGAACTGTGACCCAGGAAACGGGCGGGTGATCAACAATGACGCTGCCATGAAACTGTGGTCCCGCGAGTATGCTGATGGCTGGCAACCGCAGGTCTGATCACTGCCATACAGCGTCAGCAGGTTATGCAAAAATCCGCTGGTCCACCGCCTCTTTGTGAGCGGGGATCAGCGGATCTGATGCACATGCACGCAAACGGGCGTAGAACTTTCAGTCGGCCTTTTTGAAACCTGCCTGCAGCAGCGATTCGTACCCGGCTCGCAGGGGGCGAATGTCGTAGCCCTTACCCTGCAGGATTTCAGCACACATCAGGACTCGCCCGCCGGACTTGCAGTGCAGATACACCGGCTTGTCCTTCGGCAGTTTCTGCAACGCAGCCGCCAGCCCGGGCCCCTGCAGGGAACTGAGCGGCAGAAAGGCAGCGTCCGCTAGGTGGCCAGCATTCCACTCATCCTGCTCCCGCACGTCCACCAGCACAGCCGATTTCTCGGTGACCAGTTGCCTGACGGTGTCGATGGTATCCACGGTGTGGCCGGCATTTGTGAATTGGGGTGTCATTTTCTTTGCTCCGTTCTTTTCTGTGGAAGCGGTTTTTTTGGCCCCGGAAAACACCGGTGAGTCGGGATCACCGCCGGACTGCAGATAAGCCACCAGATCCAGGACTTCGTCACGATTCAGAGTATTGATCAATCCGGCCGGCATCATCGAGACTTTGGCCGGTTGAGTTTCTTCGATCTCGTCACGAGGAATCGTGGTCAGTGCCCCGGGTTCCAGCATGTTTTCGCAGACCATGATGCGGTCGTTGTTGAGGTTCACCACTCGCCCGGTCACAGTACGACCACTGTCCAGCACAAACACTGAGGCTTCGTACTGGTCCGAAACAACCTTGCTGGGCTCGATGATGGATTCCAGCAGGGTGCGGGCATTGTAGCGTCGAGACACGGCTGTCAATTCCGGTCCCACGACGCCCCCGTCACCGGCAAAACGATGACATTTGTAACAGGCTGTGACCTGGAACATTTTTCTGCCGTTTTCGAAGGAACGCCCGGCAAGGCCAGCTTCGACATCGGCGAGGAAATCATCCACCTTCCACTCCTGCACAACCGGGCGGGCTGCGGCCTCCACAAGAGGCTGCCCACCGGTGGGTTGAGCCTCAAGTACCGTTTTCAAAGCGACCTTTTCGGCGTCAGTGAGCCGATCAATGGCTTCCTGGCGAATGTTTTTCAGGAAGCCCGAGAAAGAGTTGCCACCGCGCAGGGTTGTCGATGTAACAAACCACTGGAAGTACTTCGTTCGCTGCTCGACTGTCCACGGGCCCTTCAGAGCACGCAGGCAGTATGCGTAGTGAATCTGCTCTTCCTGGCTGGGAGCCTTTGCCTGCAGTTCAAGAGTTTTGTCGGCAACTCCTTCGGCGTTGAGATACACGAGGATCCGGCAGAGTTCCCGGTTCAGTCGCACACTGCGTGCCGGGTACAACGGGTTCAGCACAGAGGCAACCGCGCGGGCCACTTCCTCGGATGGCTCACCCATACGAATGAAGCAGAGTCCGGCAACCCGCAGAGCCGCCAGCAACTGCATTTCAGAAAGGCCTGAACTGTTCAGACGTCCCAGCGATTCCAGCAGCGGTTCCTGCAGTGCCTTGTCACCACAACGAGCCAGTGCCAGAAGTGCCGTCAGCTTTGCGTCATTGGACGAGTTTTCGTCGAGGGCCCGCTGAGCCCACGAACTGACCGGCTGGTGTTCGATGGCAGTGCGAGCAGCGAAGCGAATCGCACGGTCGGCATGACCAAGATACGGCCACGCCTCGTCCACAGCGCCAGCCAGCGGACGATGCAGTTGCTCAAGAGACTTTCGCAGGTCCCGCGCTTCCTGCCCTGCGGTATCCACCGCTGGAGGCTGCACGGATTCAGAGCCTGTGTAGGTCACTCGGTAGAGTCCGCTCTGAGTCTTGCGACCACCAATCGTGAAGTACATCGCGTGGTCGAACGGATTGATGATGACGTCGGTAACCGGCAGCGGTGCCGCCGAAATGAATCGCTCGAGTTCACCCGTATAGCTGCTGCCATCCGGCTTCATATGGACGGCATAGATGACGCCGTAGCTCCAGTCGCTGATGAACAGAGCCTGCTGGTATTTGTGGGGGAAACTGGCACCTGTCCCAAACGTGATGCCGGTCGGAGAACCCGGCCCGACATCCACAACACTGCCCAGCGAATCCGGGTAAAATTCGGGCCACTTGCCAGTGCCGGAACGCCACCCGAATTCGGACCCGCTGGTTACGTGATTGACGCGAGTCGGGCGGTACCAGGGAGACCCCACGTCCCACTCCATGTCCGCGTCGTAAGTGAAGAGTTCACCCTGAGGATTCAGGGCAATGTCATACTGGTTACGGAACCCCATGGACAGCAATTCCCACTCGGCGCCGTCCGGACTGACTTTGGCAATCCAGCCACCCGGTGCCATGATCCCCACCGCGTGTCCACCGGCATCCCACATGCGTGGCAGCAGTTGGTCTTCGTTCCAGATGGTGGGGACCCGCGACGCAGAAAACTGCGTCGGAGCCGTATGGTTGCCACATGCCACAATCAGCGACTTTCCATCCGGCGACAGTATAATCGCGTGTGGTCCGTGCTCGTTACCACCCTGCAGCGTTCGCAGATGCTGGGCACTGTCATACTGACCGTCACCGTCGGTGTCACGCACGCGATGCAGGCCAACTCGGGGGGCATCACCGCTGTTGGTCATCACGTACAGGCTGTCGAAGGCACACAACAAACCCTGTGCCATGCCGACATCCACATTGATGGGCTCAATGGAAATCTTCGCGTCACTGCCGATGGCCGGGGGCGTCACTCGGTAGAGCTTCCCGTACTGATCGGAAACAATCAATCGTCCCTGCGGATCTGAGGTCATGCAAACCCATGACCCCATTTTTTCTGCCGGCACAGAGTACAGCAGTTCGGCCTTGAAACCAGCAGCCAGTTTCAGATCGCTGACGGGTGTGGCTTCCGGAATTGGTGCGGGGTCGTCGGTCAGAACAATGCTGTCGATTTCCATCTGGCCGCCTCGGCTGAACGGGTCGATCCGCAGAGAGGTGACAGGGCTGTCGGTTTCAAACCACAGTCGGGCAGGACGAAACTCCTTGTCTGATCCGCGCAATTCCGTGCGAATGGATTTGTCTTCTGATGTGGCTGGTGAGGCTTCAGTCGTCCAGAACACCTGGATGTCGGCGTTGCCCTTGAACCGAGCACTGATGGTGAGTCGGTGAGTACCAGCGCGGCCTTGAACCGGAGCAGAAAAGTACGGGTCATTGCCTTTGGCCCTCAGTTTCAGGTGGCCTTCTGCCGTGGAAAGTTGCACCTGATCGTTGCCGGTCCAACCCGAGTCAGTCTGGTCGAAATCCCAGCGGAAGATTTCCTCGGCGGGGCAAGAAACATTGATGACGCAGATGGCCACGGCAACCGCGGTCACCTTCAGCATGCGGGCAAGCAGGAACATATTTACAGCCTTGGCATTAAGAACAAACTGCTAATGCAGAGCACCAACACATGAGGCGATCGATCAGGTGATGCTGACGCCCCCCGAGCTACGACCGCAGTCTGACAAACTTCAAGGAGTGGTGCAACCTTATCCAGCACAGCGATTTCGGTCAGACACAACGTGCTGACCGCAAAGTGGCAAATCAGCAGCGCGGATTTGAACAAGCTGGCTCTGCGATCCTGGAAAGTCTGGACCTGCATCAGGTTTGCGGATTTTCAGCAAAAAGAAAGGCTGAACGCAGAATGAAGTGCGCGGAGTAAAGCAGTATTTTGACCACGAAAGACACACCACGTAGAGAGTCATCCAAAGGCGATCCGGCCAACCTCGGGAGGGAGAGGCTCCCGCCGAGCCGGACAATCCAGCGGACTGACAGGGATTCGGCTCAGCAGGAGCTTCGCTCTCCCAAAGCGGTCAACACCCATGGCGCGGCAATCGTAGCCGCGCACAGGATTTCGCGTTGATCCAAAAGGAAGGCCTGGTCGGGGGCGACCAGGCCTTTCTTTCTGACGATGGATTGGATGCGAACTGGCGACGCTAGGCCTGCTGCACGGCAGCCCGACGCTTCATCATTCTACGACACCCAATGCCGACCACACCTGCCAGCAGGGCCCATGAAGAAGGTTCGGGGACAGTTCGCTGCAGTGTCAGGTTTTCTGTGGCGAAAGACGACTCGATGATTGCGTATGACCCCTGCTGCGGCAGAGCAGATCCGGCCAGAATTGCGTTAATGTTGTCCTCGGACGCGAAACCGCTGTTGTCAAAAGGCGTCCCGGTGATTGAAAGGCTGAAGGAACTTCGTCCGGTTCCACGGTTGCCGGGTACAGATGCGGGATCAAAATTCGCAGAAATCTGCAGTTGATTCGGGTTCACCATTGTGAGCCCGCTAATCACTGGCGGAGCGGATAAGAAGTCGTTTGTAGTGAGGACACTCCAAGTCTCGTTACCCAATTTGAAAGTTGCCGAGCCCAGCAGGGCCGTGACTGCTGAGGGCGCTGCTGTGTAAGTGGCGTTCAAGGTCCACAGTTGGCCAATGAACGAACTTCCGGGCACGTTGGACGACGCCACGATACCATAAAGGAAGATTTGTGCTGCGTTCGCTGAATTGGCGAAAATCAACAAAGCTGAGGCCACAATCATCCCACGGCGAACAAATCCGCGAACACCTGAAGAACAAATTTGTGCAAGTGCCATTCCAAAACTCCAGACAGAAATCCAAACCCACCCCTCGGGCAACCAATTTGCAGGATGTGCCCAACGAAATGAAAATGTGTTTTGGGGGATTTGCGACGTTTGTGGAGTTTTGGAGATCAGGGGGACTCAATGCAACAGGCAAGTCCGTGGGTTGATGTAAAAACAATACACGGATCAAACGAAGCCCGCACAATCACTATAATCGATACAGATTGCCACGCGGCAGGCGCCGGAGTTTTCGACGTGGGTAAATAAAAAGGGGTCCGGCCGAAATTCGACCGAACCCCAGAAGGATTTCAGACCCGTTTTTTCAGGCCTTTGCGTCTACTGCTTGGCGGCGTCGCAGGAAACGGCGTCCTGCAACCATGCCGATCCCGGCGAGCAAGCCCCACGTCGAGGGTTCAGGCACCGCGTTCAATGTTCCGGCCAGATCAAAATTGGAATCCGGCAGTGGGCCCTGACCAGAAACGTCAAAGGTCCCACTGACCGAATTGGCATTCGCGATCAGGAAGTCAATGTTGGCCTGAGAAGCAACGTTCGCTGCCACGCTCTTGGTGCTGTTAATCGTAAGTTGCAATTCACTCGTAGCAGTGCCGAAGTTGTTTGTGGTGTCACCTGTCCAGTTCACGTTCACGAGCAGGGTGTTCAACCCTTGAACCCGAAGACGATTCTTCGAGGAACCCAAACCCCCTTTAATATCAACGAAGGTCGCCACGGAAGAACCAGTCATGCTGAGCGCAAATGTGGCGGAATTCACCACTGCGTTCTGCCCAGCACTTGCAGTGTAGGCCAAATTCGAAAGAACAAAATTACCGTTCACCTGCGTAGGAAGATTGGCGGTGGACGCAGTACCCGCGAAATACAAAGGATTCGCGTTCACCACGCCACAGATTGCCAACGCGACCAGCGTAGTAGCAATATTTGCAACTCGCATCCCATTACCCCCCCGGAACATTTGACAGAAAGCAAAGACAAACCGCCTCAAAAATCTGTGTGGCAGGTTTCGCCTTTGATACAGGCCTAACAAAACCGTTTCAGGTTTTTGACAGGTTGATTGTCACAATCCGGGGACTCTACGCAAGCATCAGAAACGGAATTTCCCAAAAAAGGAAGAAATATCAAACGTCAACAGACGGAGCTATTTGCCTTCCTGCGCGAAAGTACTCGACGACCAATAAACACAGAGGCGATTGCCAGCACCGCCAACCCGCCAGGCTCCGGCACCGCCTGTGGCACTCCAACCAAAGCCTGCTCGCTCTCACCAAATGGAGCAAACGGATCAAACTCAAAATTCCCCGTGATGTTTGTCGCTGTGTTCACCAATTGCTCGACATTCTGCTTGCTGGCCACCTGGGTGGGCAGCAACTTCGGACTGACCACTGTCAGAATCAGCGAACTGACATTCGTACCCAGTGCGGCAGACTGATCACCCGTCCAGTTCAGGCGGACACGCAGGGTGTTCAGGTTGGACAGTACGGAAACGGTGTTCGTCTTCGTCACATCCAGTCCGGACCACGTGTAAGTGCCACCGCCCACTCGGGCCACTGTCATGGTGGCCTGCGTGACGGCAGCCACCGCAGTGGCCGAAGGAGTATATTGCATCATCAGTACCCAGCTCGAGCCGGCATCTGTTCCCAGGCCCGCTCCCTCCAGAGTCCCGATGAAATACAGCGGTTCGCCTTGCACGGAAGCAAGACCGGTTGTCAGCGCCAGCACAAGTCCCAAAGCCTTCCTCAACATCGCACCCTCCCCGTTTTTTGCAAATTCAGACAATTCCCAGCAGAACGTGCTGCACCGGGATTCAATTTCCAACGCTCAATTGCCACTGACCGCCGGTTTCGCGACGTTTGTCTTCCGCAATTCATCAACCATAGCTCGGTGAATCGCAGCCTTTTGAGAATTTCCCGCCTGCTCCCATGCTTTTGCGAGGTGTTCGTGCACTTTCTCCGGATTCTGTCGATCTGACAGCGCACGCTCAAAATCCGCTATCGCCTCCAGTGTCCTGCCAAGTCGCAGCAGGATCTTGCCGCGCGTGTCGTAAACAGCGGGCTGGTCCGGCAAATATTTCACCGCCTGGCTGACCATCGCGAGGGCCTGTTCCATGTCGGCTTCCGGCTGGTCGGCCATGGCGTCCGCGATGTTGTTCAGCAGGCCGGGCATGCCAGGCAGATGCTGCTGAGCCAGTTCGAAGTGCACCATCGCCTCCTTGATGTTCGGGGGACTTTTCGACATCTCGCGAGTCCCGAGGATGAAATGCACAGTACCAGGGGACACCCCGGCCGCCAAAGCCGCATTCAACTGCGTCTCCAGCAGGGAATCAGACATTTCCCGAACACCACTGACGGCTACCAGTTCCTCAGTCACACGGGGATCGGCCGGGCTAATCAGAATGGCTCGAGTGATACGGTCCAGCAGAATGGCAACCTCGGCATCTGATCGCACGGACTGAGTTCTCAGTCTTGCGCAATGAAACAGGTAGGTCTGCAGCAGTATGTCGTTCAGCTCGGCAGCCTGTGCCAGATTCGACTCGGCTGCTTCGATCACCAGTGTCGCCGCCTCCAATTCGCGGTGTGCCAGCAGCAGGGCCCTTATAAGTCGTGCAAAATCCTGCAGCACGAGATTTTTACTGGAGTAATTCTTCAGCATCTGCTGGGCAGCAACATCCGCCGCGGCTTTTGCGTCCTGCGGATGCCCCAACGCCATCTCAACTTCGGCAAGAGAAAAATAGGCCTGTGCGAAACCACCGCGGGGCAATGTCAAAAGATTCCGCAGTACCGCTCTTGCCCGCGAGTTCTCATTACGCATCATCAGGCCCGTTGCCCGCATGAACAGGGCTCGCGCGTTCTCGGGTTGCCTGCCAAGGATCCACTGCAGGGTTTTGTCGAGTCCATCCCAGTCGTCGTCGTCGGGAATCTCTCCCGCAGCAAAACTGCGGAAACGCCGTTCTGCCAGCCATTCCCCAGCCGGCAGGTAACCGGAATCGTTCATCAACGCCCCGGCGGTCTGCCAGGCGCGTAGTTCGTCACCCTGCTCGGCAAGCAACACTGCTTTCTGCAGTACATGTTCAGGGTCTTCCGGCTGCAGCACGGTCAACTGTCGCAGGAAAAACTCCGCCCGGAGGTAGTCTTTTGCCTGCACAGTGGTGCGAAACGCTGCCCGCGCTCGCACCAGGAGTTGCTGCTCCGTGGGCACCATCCAGAGTTCCAGCAGCACCGGGCTGAGAATTCCGAGAACGGCCGGGAGCCCTGTCAGAAAATGGAGAAACTGACGAGTCTGCAGGAATCGCAGTAAAAAAGCCCCCGACTGCATCGCCCAGAAAATGGGGTTCAGATAGCTCACAGCAGCCGGCAGTTTACGTTGGTCTCGCCCACTGAGCGAGAGATTGCTCTCACGAATCCTTAACAGTTCACGAAGCCAGCGGCGCCAACCAGTCCAGCTTTTCTCGAACTTTCGCTGGTAGTAGCCGGTGGTCGCGGAAAGCCATTTCTTCAAAGCCGGAATACTGAGTTTTTTTTTGCGACGGCTCATGCTGTCACCCCCGCAGACTTTCCTGTGGATGCTCCCGTCGCCGGGGGCTCGGTGGCCTCGAGCGGAGCCTTAGTCGCGGGACTCGCTGGAACCGGAGTTGGTAAAGACCTGAAGAATCCAGGCAGCACCCACGCCGGCAGAGCAGTCAGCAGAACCGCCACAGCCACTGAGAGTGCGGTTTTTCGCTGGCCACTGGTGATCGCAGACCACACAGCGTCGCCGGAAGCGGCGTTTTTCATCGGTTCGATCGAATCGTCGGGAATCGTGAACAGCCAATTCCATGCAAGCACAAACACATTGATGCGGTCGTATTTGCGGGGATCATCAGGGATACCTCCGAAGATGAACTGGATGAATCGGTCTGTGCTGAGCAGGAACGGAATAGCCAAACCCATCGCGGCATAACCGACCGCGTCGTGTTGCCAGCCCGTTGTCAGGTCCAGACTGAAACGCACCTGTGCCACGGCAATGGCCAGCACGCGGCCCACGTTCATCAGCAGGGCCCAGAACACCGCAGTGCTCATCAGGAGCAAGGTACGCACGATCGAGTACTGTCGGGAAGCACCGATGGCTGCCGCGATAAACATGACAGTGAACAACGACTGGACGCCCGAACACGCCTCAGCCACCATCAGCGGCACGCCACTCATCGGCTGGATGATGTTTCCCTCCCGAATATGGTCAATTTTCATGACGTTCAGGAAATCGGAGGCAATTCGGGAGGTGACGAGTTGGAGACGCTGTACGGCGCGTTCGTCCAGATTCAGCGGGGGACGGACGGTCATCAGAATGGGCAGTGCGAGGTAGAGCAGCCGTCGTCGCGTGTCCTGCTCTTTCCAGAGATCCAGCAGCAGAGTGAACAGAGTGCAGTACCCGATGTAGCAGAGCCACGGTGACGAGCGAAGGCAACCGATGATGGTGCAGGAGACTGCAAGGAGGATTGCGGTAACACGGATCGATTGCCTGAGCGCATTTCCTGAGAAATCGGCTTCCTGTTTGGTGCGAATCGAGGCCAGGAACAGTGTGGTGGCAAACGCGACCGGAAAGAACTGATAGTATTCGCGTGTCCAGAGTTGTGTCAGGTAGGCGTAGAGAACGGGTGCGAAGGCGAGGGAGAGGGCCATAAACGACAGCATCAGGGGTGACCGCAGCAAGTCGGCAATGCCGGCAGGTTCCTGACTTTTGGCAGAGGTGGTGCTCATTTCTTGCGAATCCTTAACCTACAGGCGAACATGGCAGAGCGACGGGGCGATTAGGCGTCTGGGTGTCGGGCAAACGGTTGCGGGAAAGTCGGCAATCACATCGGACCTGGCAGAGCAGTCTGCCACCTGCAGCGGGCTCTTCAGCCAAATTCGTGTCTGCACGTTTCAAATCTCGTGTGAAATAAGGGAATCTTTCGGCAGGACCGGCATCTGGCGTCAGAATCGTCAGATTTGGTTTAATCGCAGTCTGGCTGGTTTCCGGTACCGGCCTTCGAAGGTGACTGGGTGTTTTCCCTCAGAGCATGCATCCCTATGGGGTTCTGCAGGCTGAGGAGGGCCCGGGCCGAGGTGCAGTCATTGAGGATGGTTATGAAAGTCGTTTAGAGACCGAATTTTCTCCCAATTTCTCTGATTTTTCAGGCTTGTTTATGGCCTCCGCTGGAGCGGCATGGTAGGATTAACGGTTTAGGCAATCTGCTCTGTGGGATCCCCATGGTGGTGAGGGGTTGTGTTGGCGGAGTGTGTCCGCTGATGGTTTGGGTGGTGTCAGTGAGTTGTTTTCGGGTGCTGGGGTTGGTTGACGTTTCCTGCCAGTTCCTGTCCAGTCTCAATTTCTTCAGGTCTGCCGATGTTTCGCTGGATCAAAAGAACTCGTCGCAGTCTTCGGGACTGGCTTAAGGATCGTCGGCGATACCTGCGCTACCAGTGGCATCGATCGGTAAGTGGGATATTCGTCTGGTGGGAAAGTCTGAAGACATCTCACGAGGACAGTGCCCCTCCCGTTGAGGGTGGGGGTCGGATATTCCAGCGTCCGCGGTTGAAGTTCAGCAACTTTCTGAACCCTTTCTTCTGGGTTTCCAACTCGTTTGACTTCATGCTGAGGTACTTGTTCTCACGGCGTCCCATAGATGTCGTGCTAAGTCTGCCCGGTCTTGCCGGAATGACCGGCATGTTTTTTGTTCTGTATGCCTATACTCCAACTGAAGCCGATTTGGTTGAGCGATGTCGAACCCGCATTCAGGCATTTGGTTCAGGGCAGCAGTTTGAGCAAGCTGTCTGGTATGCGAAGCTATGGCAATCGATTCAGCCATTTGAGCCAATCGCATTTGTTGCTGAGTCGGATCTGCTGCGGCAGGAAGGAAAATCCCAGCAGGCCCGTGCCATCCTCGAGCAGTTGTTCAGCAGAACGCAGTATGAGCCCGCCCTCCTAAGGCTCTGTCGTGACGATTTGCAACTCGCGGCAGCAGGTCAGCTCCCTGCTGAGGCCGAAAGAAACCTTGCGGAACGGTTGGCATGGTTGGATGATCGACTTGTGAAAGATCCGGAAGTGCAGTTCCTGGTGGGAACTTTTCACATGGATCGCGGCGACTTTGCGGCTGCCAGGGTGTGCTTTCAGAATGCTGGGGAAAACAAGTCTGAATATCAGGTGTCGTCCTATCTGTCACAGTCGATTTGTGAACTCAGACTGAAAATGCGTGCGGCCTCTCAGAGTACGGCTTCGTTTGGGGCAGATTTGGGCCTGCAGCAACTGGCCGCGTTCGACACTCGTCCCGAGTCTTTGAAGACGTGTTGCCAGTTGCTGGTACTGAGCTTGAGGGAGGGTGAGGCTGTCAGTCTGCTCGAGGGGCGACTTGCAAGGGCTCAGGAAAGTGAGTCTGAGCCGTTACGATTTTTGCTGGCAGAAATCCTGACGAGGTGGTGCGAGCGTCGGCGTGTCGCTGGTTTCCGCAGTCCACAGGATCTGGCTGAATGCCTGCAACTGCTTGCCAGGGCCGTTGCCGCATTTCCTCGCAATGAAGGCGCTCTGAACGAGCTGGCGTGGTTGGCCAATACGAATCCGGATAGTCCGGAGATTGAGGCATTGCTCAATCAGATTCTTGATTCGGGAATTGATCCTGGTTTCGTGCACTTTGTGTTGGGTACACGTGCCGCAATTAAAGATCCACCGGACCAGTTGCAGGCGGAAGAGCATCTTTCGCTGGCCGTTGCTCACAACGCCAATTATCCTGGCCTATTGAATAATCTGGCTGACGTGATTGCTCGATCCGAGTCTGCGGATGATGAGCAGTTAAAAACTGCTCTGGCCCTGGCCGAGCAGGCAGTGTCTCGACTGGCTACGGTGCCCGAGGTTTATGATACCAGAGGTCGGATTCGACTTCGGCTCGGTGATCTGAATGGAGCAATAACGGATTTCGAAACGGCAATTCGATCCCCGGCTTGCCGGGTGTCCAGTTACGAAGGACTTTCCATCGCGTATGAGAAACTGGGAAACGTCGGTCGCGCAGAGCATTATCGAAAGTTGCGTCAGGGATTGATTTTGTCGAATCAGTCTGAGGTTCAGTAAGTCTGGTTAGGTGACTTTTTTGCAAGCAGGCGTTCATCGCTTTTCACTTTTGGAGGTTTCAATGAAACGGGTATTTTTTTCAATCTTTGCAGTCCTCGGGTTGGCTGCCAGCGTGTCCGCTGAGCAGGTCTACTTCCGAGGCACTGCGACCACGACCAGCGGTCAGGACCCGGCCGGGTTGTTCAACAATCGTCTTTGGACGTTGTTGGTGACCTATACACCGAGTGTGTCTGGGTCGGCGACGATCACGGCAGCAAACTTGTTCTTCTACTCCAACGATGCCACGGATCACAAGAACGAATCCTTCAGTCTGATCCCTGATGTAAATGTTGCTCAGGGAAATGTGATTGAAGTGCAGCAGAATGCTGGTCCAAACAATGACGGTTTGATTTTGGGAACCGAGTTTGGCCCTTCTGAACTTGGGCGTGGGACAACCTTTGCGTACTACGACAATTTGACAGTTGTCGGAAGTGTGGACGTTCCTAATACGAATGGCACCGCTGACAACATCCGTCAATTGGCTGCCATTGGAAATTCCGTATCCGGGGCATTCCGGCTGAGCCCGCGTCCGTCTACTGGCACTGGATCGTTGCAGATTACCCTGAATGGTTTTGCTGCAGTTCCCGAACCAAGCACGTTCGCTCTTCTGGGCGGTCTGGGCCTTGTGGTCGGTCGACGAATCTGGAAGCGTCGTTCTGCCAAGACGCAGAACGCTGCGACTGTCTGAGTCCCAACTGTTACTATCGCGGATCTTTTTGTCATCGGTTGCTGTCACGTTCTATGATTGAAACACAGAAAGTGACAGCGACAGCCAACTCGGAAGCATGATGCTTCCACAGCGTTCAAATTGAGTTCCTGTGCCTGCAGGCCAAATCACAGTGGTGCGCCCGGATCCGGTATCACTCTGAAAATGACCGACAAACGCAGATGAACTCACTGAAAATCACCATCAACCGCATCGGCACTGGATGTCCATAGCGGTAGCGCTTTAAACCTGATGGGGTTTTCAAACAACATCTGTCTGAGGGACGTCTGCTTGACCCACAGATGTGGGATTTTTGGGGGCTGTCGAAGTTGCAAATTCGACAGCCCCTTTTTTTGCGCCCACGGAAATTCGAAATGCTGCCGACCGGTGTTGTGGCAATGTGAGACATTTCCGCGTTGGTTGGTACCACGGAATTGCCTGGGAACGGCGATCGTGGTGGGGCCCGTGGGCCGGGCCGGTTCTTCGTTGCCGTCAGGGCCGATCTGGCAGGGCAAAAGCTTGCCAGCGATTGATGCGGCCGTCTATCGGCCCGTTGCGGTGGATTTGGCAGCCTCGTTTTGGCAAAATGGCTGTTCCGCATCGTGTCCACTCGTATTCAGCCTTGGTGGATTATGACCATGTTGCATCGTCGTCGATTTCTCGCACTTGGCGCTGCATCCCCCTTCGGTTCTCTGGCTGTGCTCGGTTCCCCATCGTCTGGTTCCGCAATCAACTCAGCGGCGTCAGGCCTGGAAATGCTCATGCGCCAACGTGGTGGGTGGGATCCGGCGTTTTATCGTCGCCTTCTGGGGACAGCGAACGAGCCCAAAGAGGGCGATGCGATTGTCGGCGTCGCAGCCGCGGACGACGCCGAGCGCCACGCTGCCCGGCAGACGCTGCTTGCGACACGAATTGGCACGATTGATCAGCATCCGCCATTTTCTGATGATCTGCTGCAGGTCATCAATGCGGCCGTCAACTCCCAAAAGCAGCGGGAGCTTGCGAACTGGACATTTGCTGAACTCAAATCCGCCCTGCTCTCGTACCCCGAAGCTGACCTGCATTCGCTGCGTCAGGGCTTGACGAGTGATGTGATCGCAGTGGTGGTTCGGCTGATGAGCAACGAAGAGCTGATCCGGTTGGGGGCTCGTTTGTTCAATCCGCTGCCGGGCTCAAAGATCGGCGCTCTGGGTTACATGGGAGCTCGCATTCAGCCGAATTCTCCGACTGATCATCCGGACGACATTCGCTGGCAGGTGTTTGACGCTTTCGCCTATGCGGTTGGTGACATCCTTGTGGGCACCAATCCTGTTTCCAGTGAGCCGCAGTCGGTGCTGGCCGTGCAGAACTGCCTCAGCGATATTCTGCAGACCTTTCAACTCACTGAAATCCTGCCGCATTGCGTGTTGTCGCATATTGATGTTCAGGCAGCGGTGGAGTCTGCTGCCCCGGGGTCCACAGCACTGTGGTTTCAGAGCATTGCCGGAAATGATTCGGCCAACCAGACTTTCGACGTCACCATCGAAAAAATGCGTCGTCATGCGGCCGCACGTCGTGGCAGGTTTGGGTTGTATTTCGAGACCGGTCAGGGGGCCGACTTCACAAACGGGCATGGCCATGGCGTGGACATGGTGATCTTTGAGTCCCGCAAGTATGGATTTGCTCGCGCGCTGACTGCAGACGTGGCCAAAGCCCTGAAAACCGCGGGCAGTACGTTTCAGCCGTGGGTGCATCTGAACGATGTCGCCGGTTTCATTGGTCCGGAGGTATTTCGCTCGCGTGAACAACTGGTTCGCTGCTGTCTTGAAGACATCGCCATGGGCAAGCTGCATGGTTTGACGATCGGCCTCGATATCTGCTCGACTCTGCATATGGACGTGTCGCTCGATGACCTTGGCTGGTGTATTGATCAGATTATGCCGGCAAATCCCGCCTACATTATGGCCTTGCCAACGCGTATTGACCCCATGCTGGGTTACCTGACCACCGGCTACCAGGATCACGTGCACATCCGTCGCAAATTTGGCTATCGGGTGGATGATCGGATGTGGGCGTTCTATCAAAGTCTGGGCGTTGTCCAGGCGGACGGGTCACCAGGGCCGACATTCGGCGACCCGGTCGCGGTCTACCTGCAATACTGTCGTCGACGTGGCGACAGTCGTACGGAACCTGAAATTCGCAGCGAAGCGGCCAAACGGATGGCGGAAGTCCGCAGCCGCGGGGTGTTTCTGGCGGAGGGGCATGGCGGTAACCCAGAAGATCTCAATCCTGGACTGCAGTCGGAAATCGACCGGATCTACCACGAGTCCCGCCGAGCGATCTGGCAGGAAATGAATGCTTCGGTGTTTGCGGCCGTGCCCGAGGCCGTGCCAATTACGACTCGCTCACTGAATCGAACGGACTATATCCTGCATCCTGCAACCGGCGAGGAACTGAGCGATCCGTCGAGGGCAGTTCTGCAGCGGTTGCTGGCAGCCAGGCAGGCAGACCGTGTTGACACAACAGCCGTCCAGATTGTGATTTCGGACGGGCTGAATGCTCTGTCGCTGATGGAAGGTGATCAACTGAGGCAACTTCTGACAGCCCTCAGAAGCCAATTGCTGCTTGCCGGATTTTCACCATTTGCTGAACATCTTGTGGTGACTTCGGGACGTGTGCGGGCGGGGTACCGTATCGGTGAGCTGCTGTTGGGGGCAGGTCCTGGCCCGGGCGTGCTGCTGCACATCATCGGCGAACGACCGGGCACCGGTCATCACACCATGTCCATCTACATGACGCTGGCAGCCGCCGAAGTCTGGCGTCAGCGTGGCAAAGTCGACCACAACATCACGCGTGTCGTATCCGGCATCGCCGGCACGGCACTGCTGCCTGAGACGGCTGCAGTTGATGCTGTTCGAATTCTGAAATCCATGATGAGTGCTGCAGAATGAATCAGCGGTCGAGCATCGAGGTGCGTCTTTTGTCGTCAGGTGAATGTGTCAGGCTGTGTTTCAGCGGCACACGCATCCGGTCGATACTACCCATCAGTGAGCCGGCAGACCCTGATGAGTTGCCGCTGGCGGCCACCGGTCTGTTTGACCTGCAGGTCAATGGGTATGCTGGCATCTGGTTCAGCAGCACGGATCTGACTGTGAATGAAGTGCAGCAGGTGCTGCAGCACTATGCCCGGCAGGGTCTGACAGGCTGTCTGCCCACACTGATTACGAATTCCGCCGCAGCGATTGAGCACGGTCTGTCGGTACTGCGTCAGTCGCGTGAGTCGTGTGAATTGTGTCGGAGCATGATTGCGGGCATCCATGTTGAAGGCCCGTGGATCTCCTCAGCAGACGGGCCTCGAGGGGCTCATCCCCTGCAGCACGTGCGACCGGCGTCTATGGCTGAGTACCAGCGGTGGCAGCGCGCGTCGGGGGGCCTCGTTCGGCTGATCACTGTGGCTCCGGAGTGTCCGGCAGTTCTGTCGCTGATTCCGCAGCTCACGGCAGAGAATGTTCGAGTGGCGATTGGTCACACCGGTGCCAGTCCGGCTGAGATCGAGGACGCCATTTCCCGAGGCGCCAGCGTGGGAACTCACCTCGGCAACGGCTGCGCCGGCATGGTTCCACGGCACGACAATATCTTCTGGCCACAACTGGCAGATGACCGGCTGACTGTCAGTGTCATTGCTGATGGCTGGCATGTCCCGGCAACAATGCTGAACTGTATCCACCGCTGTAAGTCACCCGCCCGGATCGTGCTGACATCGGATGTTTCCGGCTTTGGCGGTTGTGCCACTGGCCGTTATACGACTCCGACCGTGGATGTGGAGGTGCTGGAGGATGGTCGAATTGTGGTGGCCGGACAGCGGCAGTTTCTGGCGGGTTCCGGAGCCACCCTGCTGCAGTGCGTGCAGCGGTATCAGCAAATGACCGGACTGCCACTGCAGCAGACATGGGAGCTGGCCAGCAACCAGCCGCGCAGGCTGCTGGGACTGCCGGCTGCTGAAGTGAAAGAAGGTGCCACTGCGTCTCTGACTTTATTTCGAAACGAGCGGAACGGCGGAAACTGCCAACTGCAGCCCGTTGCCTCTGTCATTCACGGGCGATACTTTGAGAGCCAATCCTGACGAGTGAAACTCACGGTTCAGTTGTTCCTCAAGCCCAGCGCTGCGGATTGCAGAATTCGCTGAAATTCGTCCTGCTGGAACTGTTCCGGCCAGTCACCCTGCAACACAACGTTTCGCACTCGCAATTCCCCGGCGGTCCGGCGGTAGGTGATTCCAAACCGTGCGTCATGTGGATGCCATGGAAAGTCACACTGTTGCTCACCATTAAGTACCAGTTGAAATCCGCTGCTGGTCCGACGCAGTACAGCCTGATTCCAACCGGATTTGAGGGGCACACGGGATTCCGGCGGGGTCAGCCGTGTGTGTCTCCCGCCAAAGCCTTCCAGTTGCCGCCACCACGCTGGCTCGCGGCAGTTCAGAAAGATACCGTCGGAATGCACCTCAAGGATCGAACTGCCGATGGCAGGATCTGCATGACAGCGGCCGGGCTGGTATTCGAATTCCCAAGAAATCGTGTCACCGATGAACATGGGACGCTGGTAAACGAGGTGGCCGGACGGTGCGGCAACCTGCGGGAATCCGGGCAGCGGAGCCGTGCGCTGCAGGCTGCGTCGGCCAGTCAGAACTTCGCCCTGCAGTTGCCAGTCCGGCGACCCGGCTGGAGGTTGATCGGCCTGGGTTGCAGGATCAATTTGCAGAGCCGGCTGCGATTGCCCGCTCCCACGACTGCTCCAGCCACGCAGGTCACTCGGTTTTACCAGACTGATGCTGCGTGGGATCCGAGGCGAGCCTTCGACGCTTAACTGAGCCCATGTGGTCGGCCGCAGTGATTGAGACTGCAGGAAAAGCCACGGGCTGGATTCCCCCGCAGGTTTCAAAGACCACAGAGCATTTTCGTGCACCCGGTGTTGCATCTGCCGATCAGTCACCTCCAGCTCAGTGACAATCAGCGACTCTGTGGCTGATGGCATCCAGCTCGATTGCCGCCGCTGTACAACAGCTGTGGAACATGACAGTAAAGTTGTCGTGCCCTGCCGATCCAGTGACAGTGTCAGGCCGGCATAGCCTGGCAGAGTGACCGGGAGCTCAGACACTGCGGCACCACTGCGGATCCGAAACTCGCCGCTCAGAGGCCAGGGAAAGTGCCAGACAGCGGGCCGGCTGAATTCTTCGGCCACCACACGATTCTGCACGACACTTGTTGTGCCCACGACAGGTCCGAGAGCAGCCTGTTCGGGAGTCTCATCTGTCAGCCAGTTTCCCAGCCCGTAGCCTGAAGCATCGATCGCCGGTTGTTCCAGCAACTGCGTCAATACCTGCAGACCGCGGCGCGCCGCCGGATCTCCCTGTGCCGACCAATCCTGCCACAGATTCTGCAGCCACTGCTGTTCGTGACATTCAATAGACGCCTGCGCAATCTCCTGCAGCAACTGATAACACGCACGTGATTTTCCCGGATTGTTCAGGAACGTTTCCGCTGTGACCTGCGGCTGCATGTCGCGAGTCAGCAGCCAGAGATCACTTTCCAGAACCATGCGGAACAATTGCCAGCGATTGTCTGCCGGCAGTGAATGAACGGCCTGCAAAGGCAGAAAATACGGCAGATCGGCGGCCGTCAGCGAACTGGTGTCGGTCTGCAATGTGCGGAACAGGGCAAATCGCCGCAAACCATCCGCAGGCAACTGGTGAACGAGGCAAAGCTGGCTGGTGATCAGATAGTGCTGTGTCAGCAGGCGAGTCGCCGGACTGCTGTCATCGTCGGCCGCAAACTGTTCGATCAGAAAATCTGACAGTCTCAAAAACTCGAGCATCGCTGCAGGAGATTCCAGTCGATGGGCCTCAGGGGCAGCCACAATGCAGGCGTCTCGCAGCAGACGCAGCAGCACAGCAGGCGCTCCGGTTCGGCTGGTCTCTTCGGCAAGTTTGCGAACCAGATTCAGACTGTACTGTTTCAGCAGGTCATTGCGTGACTGCAGGCCACACATTGCCATGTGGGCCAGTTGCAATCCGTGCTGCGGCAGCAGTGACCGCAAATCGGCACTTCCCAGCAGATCACGCAGCACATCCGCCTGCTCGCTCGGTTGATCGGCTACATGATTCAGCAGCCAAAGCAGAATCGTATGCTCGACCGTTGGCTGAGGGGATCCCTGACGCAGCAGCCGGATCCACTGTTGGTGCGCATCTGCGGTGACGGCAGCCCTCGCCGCGATGCAAGCCCCGCTGTTTTCCAGAACAAATGGATATCCAGGCCCCTTCAGAGATGATTGCAGCAGTGTAACCCGCGATCCATCGCTGCTGATCAACAGCGGCTGCAGGACTTCGGCAATCTCCTCGGCAGCAATCCCGCCTGCCCGCCAGCGTCCCAGCAGTCTTTCCAGCAGAGGCACTGCCAGATCAGAAGTGGCGGTCTCAATTGACCTGAATCCAGCAACGTCCGGTTGCATCGCAGCGGCCTGCTGCCACAGAACGGCTGCCTCGCGTGCCAACTGCAGGCTGGCCACAGGCTCGTTGCGGTCCATGGCCGTGACAGCCTTGGCCAGAAGTTGCCGAATCTGTTCCGGAGTGGCTGCTGGGTCGCTGGCGGCCTGCTGAGCCGGAGCAGCGGTTGCGACTGTGCCGTTTCCCGCACCCAGCATCAGGATACTCAGCCACAGTCCGCAGACCATCGTCATGCGGTGGCCTGTCTTAGAACAGCTCAGCAAGTGGCTGGCCTCCATCCACCACAAACTTTGGACGACCCTGATGGTCCGTGTACTGCACATCCTGTGGTACACCGAAATAGCGAAACAGAGTCGCTGCGAGGTCTGCCGGAGTCACCGGCCGCTCACGAATCGTGCCACCATCCTTCTCCGAGGCTCCGATCACCTGCCCGTGCCGCAACCCGCCACCAGCAAGGCACATCGACATGATATCGGTCCAGTGATTTCGCCCATCGGTGCTGTCCTGCGTCCCCATATTGGGTGTCCGACCAAACTCACCCATGGCGATCACCAGCACGTGGTCCAGCAGTCCGCGCTGCTCCAGATCCGAAACAAGAGTTGTCAGCAGGTGATCGAAGAGCGGCAGCAGTGGCCCCAGTCCCCTGCTGATACCACCGTAGGGCGGGATATTATCGCCATGAGTATCCCAGGTGCCGGAGGCCGTGTGGTAGCTGAGATCGAGTGTCACAAAGGCGGTACCCGCCTCAACAAGTCTGCGAGCAATCAGGGCCTGCTGGCACCACAGATGATTGCCGTACCGAGCCCGCACCTCAGGAGCTTCGCGTTCAAGATCAAACGCTGCCCGCGCACGGTCCCCCAGCAGCAGATCCACGGCCTGACGCTGGTAGGCCCCAAGCGCATCCATGGAGCCGTCCTGATCCAGTCCGGCTTTCAGCACGTCAAACTGCTGCAGCAGTGAAAGTCGATCGTGCAGACGCGACTGACTGAGTCCCGTGGGCATCTGGAACAGATCACCGCCTGCGACCTGCCCCGTATCCCGTCCCACATTGGTGTAGACCGGCAGAACCGTCGCTTTGTCGCAGATGAACGGGTCGTACTGCTTTCCCAGATAACCGGCAAAGGCCAGATGGGAGCGGGATTTCATGAACGCGGCATAGGCCGGCATCGCGGCATGATTTGAGCCGTGATGTTTGGCAATGACGGAGGCCAGTGCCGGGTAGCGGACGGCTTCCGGATTGACTCGAGGTTCCGCAGCCAGATTGGCCGTCTGAAAAACCATGTTGGGTTCATGATTGCTGTGACGCGCGTCCACGGAGCGGATGATGGTGAATCGATCCAGCATGGCTGCCTGCCGCGGCAGGTGTTCACAGATCACAACACCCGGCAGTTTCGTCTGCGTCACTCCGAAAGGCCCACGATTGATCCACGGACGCTCGGGCTTACTATCCCACGTGTCAATCTGGCTTGGGCCACCGGCCATCCAGAGCAGGATGACGCTTTTCCCTGTGGAGCTGCGCTGCCCGGCCGCCGCCATCGTGCTCTGACTTTGCAGCAGATGGGGCAGACTGAGCCCCGCCATACCCGCCATCCCGGCCTTCAGCATGGAACGCCGACTGTGCAGATACAGACCCTCTCTGGTGCGCCCCTGAAAACTGGCGAAGGCGTGACCACCGTGCTGGGCCACCGGGCAGGCTGCGTCAGTTTCGCGCGATTCCATCGGCAGTTGTCCAGTGCTGTCAGAGTGTCATTTGGGAGCCGTGGCGGAAAGGGAAATCGTGACGGTTGTCCACTGGGGCTGCTGCGCCTGCTGAATCTGCTGCTCGACTTCACGGATGAACGGATCAAATCGAGCGATGTCTGCGGCGTTGTTGCCCTGTTCATGTTTTCGAAAACCAAACAGATATGTCACATTCTGCGGCCGCCAGCGGTGAAAATACAGCTCGTTTTTCTTCAGAATCAATTGTCGCAGTGCCGAATAGCCCGAATCTGCAAACACGAGGGCTGTCGCAGGCTTTTCTGAACCCGCGACGGAAATCTGTGCAGCGATCGGCAGCGGCGACAGTGTCGCAGGCCTGACCTTCAAAGTGACCTGCCTGCGATCATCACTGAAATTGACGTCCGCGACTTCAACACCCTGCCCCTCAACCTGCCCCGACGGAACATTGATCTGCAGCACTGCCGGGTTCGCAGCGATCCCCAGCAGACGCTCGCGAATCACCAGCGCGGCACAGGCATAACCCTGCTCCGTCAGATGCATGCCGTTGTCCGCGAGGCCATCCAGTCCCTGACGGTCAGGATGCAGCACAGCGTTCACAGACTGCATACTGCTGTTGAAATCTGAGAACAGGTCCACGAACGGAAGCTGACGCGATTGAGCCACACTGCCTGCAGCCTCGCCAAACAGGCGAATCCGGGGATTGAACCGGGCCGGTGAAGGAATTGGTGGTTTCGCCGGGAATAACTGGTGCGGAGACACCACCACGCACGGTATTCCCGATGCCAGTAACTCGTCAATGAACTGGCCAAACTGCCGACTGAACTGCTCGGGATTCATACCCGCCAGCAACGCCTCATTCTGACCATAGCACAGAATGGCTGCCGTAGGTTCCTCGGCGCGAATGTGCTCCACCATTCGCAGATATCCCACCGCAGGTGCATCAAAGATTCCGCGCGATTCAGCGAAAACTGTATCTGCACTCCAGCCAAGATTGCGAAACGTGACACGGCGATTCCCCAGCGTTCCCGCAAGGACCGATTCCAGATGCTCTGACAATTGTGCTCGCTCGACAAACGTTGCTCCGACCAGCACCACATGGTCCCCATCCTGAAACTCAAATGGCAGACTGCGACGGGCAGTTCGCTTCAGGGCTGGCGATTCCGTTTTTTCAGGAATCCGGACTGTGGCAGCCAGTGGCGGCGTCTGAGACACCGCTTTGAGTTCCTTCCAGTCGCGGTCGTTGAAGTCCGTCTGCTCCCAACCGACCGGCGGGGGCGCAGGTGCCTGTTTCCACGGGCCACCGACCACCTGCGACTGGCCACTGCGGACCAGCTTCAGCAGGACACCAAACGTCGCTCCGGCAGCCTCTCCCTGCACCTCGACCGCCACCATGTTACGACCTGGTCTTAACAGTGGCTGCACATCAAATACTCGGGCAGATACCTGACCGTCGGCTGCTGGAAACACATCGTACTTCAGCAGCCGCTGGCCGTTGACATACAGTGAGCAGCGGGAGTCCGAGGCGATGGCCAGTGTGGCCGCCTCAGGAACAGTTCCGGACCCGTCCACGGCCCAGCGCCCCCAGGCCACCGATTTTCCTTCCGCTGCAGCGACGGAAAACCACTGAGCCTGCGAGGGATCGTGAGCCACCACAACGTTTGAATTGCTGACACCGAATACAGCCAGCAGAAGAATGCAGAAGGATGTCACGGGGCGCATGATCAGAAATGTCCCGGCAGAAGTCTTCAGACGGTCAGGAAAGCACTGCTGCAGATTACGATATCCGTAACCTGCTGACCACTGAAGTTACCAATTTCTGACCGGTCAATGCACGGGATGCCGAAAACGCATCGCAAACAGTCCGCACAGCAACAGGCATGACCCGCCCGCTGGCAACACCCACCACCGCGATGTCAGGGGACCCGGAAAGACGGAAAAACCTGAATTCCGGCCCCTGTGAAGCTTTGCAGAGGTCAACAATTTCAGGTTCAGACTGGTCGCCTGCAAACGCTGCAGCAGATTCTGCAAAGAGACAATCGGTCGGAACGGCTTCCCCGGCAGATGATCGACACGCAACTGAAAAGGTTGCGAGGCCATCGCAAGGTCGGGTTGGCAGATCTGATTATGGATCCGAGAAAGCGCCGGATCCTGGAACCGTAACCCGGCACCCCGCGCTTCCAGATTGCGTATCGCGGAACAGACGCTATCCAGCACGCCCGGTACTGCCGGCAGATATCCACGCATAGTCGCATCCGCAGAGGACTGTCCCCACGCCCCGCCAGGGTGGCTGCGGAATTCAGCAGAGCAGCGTTCGAGATAAACCTGCCGCAGCGGCGAACGGAATGCCGGATGCTGCAGATCAAAAATCACGTCTGGATCCCGGACCGAAACAACCGGATTGGACACCGACCCCCGATATCCAGAGCGAGGAATCAGCAGGAGAAAAGGCTGCATTTCGGCAC
>Ga0255095_1000279_pt1 | contig 28203 bp, 18 predicted proteins | sample Colum_Law_RepC_8_2_FD_188435 | JGI IMG/M metagenome (GOLD analysis project Ga0255095, IMG submission 188435) | Freshwater microbial communities from Columbia River, Oregon, United States - Colum_Law_RepC_8d | ecosystem: Environmental > Aquatic > Freshwater > River | place: USA: Oregon...
GGTCTGAGGGTTTGGATGAGCTCGATGCCGTTCATGCGCCCCTCGCTCAGGTCCCAGTCCGCCAGCAGGAGGTCCGGGGTCCGCTTGGGCAGGACGCGGAGGGCGGTCTCGGCGTTGGTGAAGGTGTCCAGCACGCTGATGTCGAACTGCTGGTTGAGGTAATGTTGCCATAACATGCGGATCTCCGCGTTGTCTTCCACAATGCTCACCGAGTAAATGGTAGTCATATGGTTGGGCGTGGCCATGGGTTAAAGCGGGAGTCAGCGGTCGCGGCCCTCCAGGCCGTGGCAGGCTTGCGCGGGGTTGGGATCCGGCCGCCGCCTGATGCGAACGGGAAAAATGATTTGAGCGCGGGCCATTGGTCAGTCCATGCGCAGGCGGGTGAGGGCTTCCTTGAGGCTGGCCACGCCCAGCCGGCGCAGGATGGCGGAACGATGCGTGGCCACGGTGTGCTCGGAGAGGCAGAGCTGCTCCGCCACCCGGGCGAGGGAGAGCCCCTTGGCCAGCAGTTGGAGGACTTGGTATTGGCGTGGGTTCAGCGCGACCTCTGGCGGCTGAAGATCAGGCAGGGGCGCGTTCTTGATCTCCAGCAGCCGGGCGGCCGCCGCAGCGGACACGGGGTGCCCGCCCGCCGCCGCTTCGCGAACGATGGCGGGCAAGGTGGTGAGGGGATCGTTCTTGTAGAGGAATCCCACGGCCCCCGCCCGCACGGCCCCTGCCGGCAGGCCGTCCAGATCGTAGTGGCTGCACACCACCGAGCGCACGCGCGGGAGTTGTTCCTTCACGCGGCGGATCAGCTCGATGCCGTCCATGCGGTCCGGTCCCAAGTGCCAGTCCACGAGCAACACGCGGGGCGGTCGTTGAGCGATTTTCAGGAGCGCGGTCTCCGCGTCCGGGTAGGTCTCAAGCACGCGGAGGTCAGGGGTGAGATTGAGGCACAACTCCACCAACTGGCGGCGCCGCGCGTCATCCTCGACCAGACTGACCGAGACATGGCGGCGGCTGGTGAAGTGGCTGGCCATGGGCTGCGGCTCTTAGAGCAAATCCTGCCCAGCGAAGGCAAGCGCAGAACGCCGACGTAATCAAATTACTCCAAAAGGAGTAATGGGTTTATGACAGGCTAGCTACAACGGCTGAAACAAGGCAGAGTCCGGTGTCTGAGCGGGCTGGATTTGCGGGTCCCAGCGGGCCGGCTGAGCGTGCCAGCCGGCATCGGGTCTGGGCGGCACCTAGGCCTCAGGATTCAAGGCCGACGAGACGACCAGATGCAGGAAGTGGACGCCGTTGATCTCGTGGAAGACGGGCTCGACGTTCAAGTGATAAGCCAGGCCAACCACCCGCGCGGCTTCGGCGGCCACCGTGAGCCCATCCTGATGACCGCAGGTCACACAGAGCATGCGGCCGCCACCGAGTTCGGTGATGCTCTTGAGACAGGGCCAATGGAAGTCCGGCCGCGCGCCCATGGCGCGGTGGCTCAGCGAAGCAAGATTGCTGATCACCTGCGGATACTTCCAGCCGCGTTCGCGCAGACCCACAGCCAGCTCGTAGAGCACGGCGGACGGGGGAATCTGCTGCGCGAGTTCGCGCGCCCGCTCGCATGGATCTTGAGCGCACTTGCGCACGTTGACGGCGGGGGCGTCACCTGAGCGGTTGATGGTGGCCAGCTTGCCGGCCTCGAGGGTGATCGGGGCGGGGACTGCCGTGGCAAACACCGCAAGGGGATTCACCAGGGAGGAGAGTTGGGAACCTGCGATGGCTCGCTTGCCGAGGAGCAAGTCCAACAGTGACACGTTTTCTAAAGACATGCCTTGAGGTGGGTTTGGAGCTGGGCTTGGAGAGGTTCAGGGCCGGCGGCGGATCTGATAGAACCGCATCGCGCGGCTAATGTTGGCCGGATCAAGAATCTTGATCTGGCCGGCGACGACGGTGACGCCGTCCAGCAGGGGCAGCCAGGGACCGTTGGCTGTATCACGGTAGAAAGCCTCAATTTTACCCTTTTCGGCATCCGGGATTTCCTGGCCGTCGTCCGCACCCACGTTGAGTTCGACCGTGCCGTCGGGATTGCGCTTGCCACCGCCCGCACGCAGGCGGCGTTCGGAACTGATAGGAGCGTCGAGGTTCTGATAAACGGTGGGCAGCACGGTCGCATTGGCATCCACGAGCTGGCGGGTGGTGGGGCTGTCGACCAACTGGACGGCGGACTGCGTGGCCGATACGGTGGCCGCGAGCGAGACGCGGAGCTTGACGAGTTTCTTGGTGCCGGCCGGCAGGCTCTGGCCGGTAGGCATGGTCAGCAGGACGCCGACGCGACCGGTGGCGGCCTGGGTGGAGTTCTCCAACAAGCTCAGGCCGGGGATGTCGTCACCGAAGCGCACGCTCTCGAAGGTCATGACGGCGGGGTCGAAGGCGAGGGTGAAGCCCAGGCCGTTCTCGCCGCCTGCGGACTCGAGCTCGACCGTCAGGTCGTTGCGCTGGCCGGGCACCAGGGCGCCGGTGAGGCGCAGCGTGCGCTCAACGGCAGCGGCCCGTGGCATCACCTGGTCGTCACCGGTCACCGGGCCGGTGAGCGTTTGGGCGGCAGCGGTTTGGGTCAGGCCGATTGCGACGATGAGCCCGAGCGAATGCCCCACGGAGGCGAGGTGGGAGCCAGCGCTGGCAAGTTTGCCAACGAGCTGGTTGAACAGCGGACAGTTTTCAGAGGGCATGTTAGATGTGAATTTGAGTTTGGAGCTGGGCAGGGAGAGGTTCAGGGCCGTGGCCAACGAGGTGCCGCAAACGCGGATGCGGGAGCGCAGTCTGGCTTGGGCGGGACGCAACAACGTGGCGGGCTGGCAGGTGATGAAAGACGGATGGGAGTTGCCCCGCCGAAGCCCGTAAGGCCGATCGACCCGTGGGTGGCGGTAAATTGCGTGAACATTTGCACGCCAGCCCTATTGCAGGTGCCGTGCCGAGGTCCAGGTCATCCTGATGGGTGCCTGAATTACTGGCTTTTATTGGGGTTTTTGAGAATGTGTAAGTCAAGCCAGTCACCGACTCCGGTTCAGGAGGGTGACGCTTTTACAGTCTCCCGGCTGAATCAGGAAAAGTCTCCCGGCTGAATCAGGAAAAAGATACTGGCTCGACCCGCCCTACAGTGGCCAAGCAAGGGACGGAAAATCCAAAGGTGCGCGGACCCGGACGCAGTTGGCCCGGAAATCAATGATTCCAGGGCCAAAAGCTGGCTGACTGGAGACAGTTCCGGACGGCGTGCGATCTGGCACGGCACTTGCGAAGGGGAATGGTATGACATTTGATTCGTCCTTCGGTTCCGCAGTCACCACTCCGGCACGTAACCAGCGCACGCTCATCCGCAGGCATCCCGGGTCCAATGCCCCTCAGCCGGAAATCATCCCCCAACGGCACCAATATCGCTATCCGTGGCGAGCCGCGGTGGGCCTGGCCCTCGGCGCTCTGTCCGTGCCCACGCTGTTCATGATCTTCCTCTATTGTTGCGAACGCTTCGGAGAGCCGGGCCTATAAGCGCACGAGCCTGCTGGTGATGACCAACCTGCCCTTTGCCCAATGGAGCGGCTGGGCAGCGAGCGGCTGACCGGCGCGTTGCTGGACCGTTTGACGCACCGGGTGCACATCCTGGAAACCAACGGCCAGAGCTACCGGCTGCAAGATGCCAACGGGCGGCTGAAACGGAAGTGAGCCCAACGAACCTTTGACCGCAGGCGGGCGCGAGCTGGGGGCTCGCAGCTCGTCCTCCTGCTCGGTTCTACCTCGCTGCGAACTTCTCGGCCTTGACCTCGAAGGCCAGAAACCGTTCCCTTCGTCCGGAAGGTGTCTCACTTTTCGAGCGCCACCCGCCGCACTTTTCGAGCGGCTTTTACACAACCACAGTGCGTCCCCACCTTGAACCGCCTGAAGTCCGGGGGAGTTTTGTCAACAAGCCCCCGATGAAGCCTGCAGCCAGCTCCGGGCCAGCTGCGACCGGGGCAGTTTGCCTTTACGACCGACCGCACAACCAACTACCGCTCCGGTGGTGGCGTGCGTGGGCGGGCTGCCTGCTCCCATTATTGGCGTTATACCTGATCGTGGCCGGGGCAAACGCGGCTGAACCGGCTCCGCTGGTCGCCGGGCAGCCGCTGATCGTCGGCAGCGAGCTGGATTATCCGCCGTTCGCCCTGGTGAACCAAGACCAGACGGCAGGTGGATTCACGGTGGAATTGTGGCAGGCGGTGGCCAGGGAGGCGGGCCTCAACGCGACGATCCGCACCGGGCCTTTCCACGAGATCCTGAACAATTTCAAGTCGGACAAGGTTGACGTGATGATCAACTTGGCCCAGTCCGAGGCCCGCAAGGAATTCGCGTCCTTCGCCGTGCCCCACGTGACGATGTATGGCGCAATCTTCGTGCGCAAGGGCGACACCCGCATCCGCACCGAGCTCGACCTTACGGACAAAACCTTGATCGTGCTCAACAAAGATCTGGCGCATGACTACGCCATAGGGCGGGGCTGGAAGAAGCTGCTGCTGGTGGACGATACTGCCGCCGGCATGACCAAGCTGGCTGCGGGGCAGGCCGACGCGATGCTCGTGGGCAAGCTCGTAGGCCTGAACACCCTGCGAGAGAAGGACATCAAGGCGGTCGAGCCCGTAGGTGCCCGGCTTGAGTTCTTCCAAAAGTTTGCCTTCGCGGTGAAGAAGGACCGCCCCGGAAGCTCGGAACTGCTCAGCAAGCTCAACGAGGCACTCGCGGTGGTAAAGGCCAGCGGCACTTACGATGCACTCTACGAAAAGTGGTTCGGCATTCTGGAGCCCCGGCGGCTCTCCTGGACTCAAGTGCTGAAATACTTGCTGCCCGCGCTCGGCTTGCTGCTGCTGGCCATCGTGGCCTACTTGCATGAGCGGCGGCTCCGCATGCGACTGGATGATTCCAACTCTCTGCTCAACGCCACGCTGGAGTCCACAGCTGATGGCCTGCTAGTGATTGACCAGCAGCACACCATCCTTGCCTACAATCAAAACTTCGCCAACCTCTGGCAGGTGCCGCAGGCGATGATGGCCCGGCGCAACAGCCATGAAGTGATGGGGTTCGCAGCCTGTCAGGCGGCTGAGCCGGATTTGTTCCTGATGAAGGTCCGTGAACTCGGCGACCTGGCCGAGGCCGAAGGGTCCGACTTGGTGCGGCTCAAGGACGGGCGATGCTTGGAGCGCTCCTCGAAGCCGAAGCGCCTGCACGGGCCGCCCACCGGTCGCGTCTGGAGCTTCCGCGACGTCACCGAGCGCGAAGCGGCGGCCAACCGCATCCTGCGCTTCAACCAGGAGCTCGAAGAGCGCGTCCACGAGCGCACCCGCCAGTTGGAAGATGCCAGCCGGGATCTGGAACGTCTTTCTTACGTCGCCTCCCGCACCGGCAACGCGGTCATCATTACTGATCCGGAAGGCCGGATCGAATGGGTGAACGACAGCTTCGAACGCATCAGTGGATGGCCCAAGGCCGAGGTGCTTGGCAAGCGGCCTGGAAGCTTCCTGCAGGGCAAGGGAACCGATCGTGACACCGTTGAACGTATTCGAGCGGCACTGCGACACCGGCAACCGATCCAGTTCGAACTGCTCAACTATAACCGCGAGGGACAAGGCTACTGGATCGAGGCGGAGATCTGTCCCGTTTTCAACAAAGCCGGGGGGCTGGTCAATTTCATCGCGGTTGAGGCGGACGTCACTGAGCGCCACCAGACCGCGGCCAAGCTCCGCCAGCAAAGCCAAGAACTCACAGAGTTGAACGCAAACCTTGGGAAGGCCGTCAGCTCGCGCGACCAGTTTCTCGCCGCCATGAGCCACGAACTGCGCACGCCCCTCAACGGCGTGCTCACGCTTTCCGAATTACTGCTAGAGGGCATCCACGGCCCCCTTACCAGCCGGCAAGACGCCTCCCTGCGACAGATCCAAGAGTGCGGCCACCACCTCCTCGAACTCATCAACGACGTCCTCGACCTCGCCAAGATCGAGGCCGGTAATGTGACATTGGAGCCGGTCCAGTGCGACGCCATGGATCTCTGTGAGGCCAGCGTGCGCCTGGTCCGGGCCACCGCCCAGAAAAAGTCCCAGCAAATCCAGCTCTCGGTCGAACCACCGGGCCTAACCGTCCGCGCCGACGCACGACGGATGAAGCAGATGCTCGTAAACCTGCTGAGCAATGCGATCAAGTTCACCCCTGAGCGCGGAAACCTTGGGTTGCAGGTCTCCGCCACCGGCCAAGAAATCCGTTTCGAAGTGTGGGACGAAGGCATTGGAATCCCAGGCGACCAGCTCGACCGCTTGTTCAAACCCTTTGTTCAGCTCGACAGCCGGCTCTCGCGTCAATACTCGGGCACCGGACTTGGGCTGGCGTTGGTCCGGCAGCTTGCCACCCTGCATGGCGGTCGCGTGGAGGTGGCGAGCGAACCGGGGAAAGGCAGCCGATTTGTCGTGACCCTGCCCTGGGATGGCACCCTCACGACCACCAAGCCCCGAACCAAACACGAGCCGCCGCTGCAAGCCCCCGTGTCCACCCAGCCGCTCGTCCTCGTGGCGGAGGACAACCCCACGAATTACGAGGCCGTGCAATCCTACCTTGAGGCCACCGGCTTCCGCGTAATCCACGCCGAGGACGGCGTGCAGGCGCTGGCGCGCCTCCAGGCAGACCGGCCCGACATCGTGCTTATGGACATTCAGATGCCGGAGATGGACGGGCTCGAAGCGACCCGCCGCATCCGCCAGCTAGCGGACGAGCAGCTCCGTCAAATGCCCGTGGTCGCTCTGACCGCCTTGGCCATGCCCGGGGACAAAGAGCGGTGCATCACGGCCGGGGCCACGGCCTACCTCACCAAGCCGATGCACATGCGCGAGCTGGTCACGCTGATGCACGCCTTGATTCGCAGCCACAAGGGATGACTGGGCGTCAGCCAGTGCCTCCCCGTCTCCCGGAGAATCTGAAGCCTGTCTAATCCCTCAACCAACACTCCCTGCCGTATGTCTGCCCAGCCCTCCTTAGTGCGATACCTGCTTCATGGTTCATGAAGGTGCTGCACTTTTGGACCGCCACGTCACATCCATGACCCCGGCTCACTCTTCAACCGGCGTTTACAAGTTCGCATCTCCACCTGTGAGCAAACATCGGTCAATGTTTGAATCAAGCTCACCGATTCGCCAGCCAGGTAGTCTTCCACCAGCGACGCAACCGATTCCTCCAAGCCGAAGCAGTGTGTTCGCAGCGGTGCCCTCATCAACTACTGCGAGGGGAAGTGGCCGAATCAACGTTCCATCACGCGGTAGAAGCGGCGGGGCAAGCCGGCGGCGGTCGGCTCCTCCAAGCGCAAGAGCCCATTGGAGAGGCTCAGGCTGTTGGTCAGGCGCACCCACGCGTTGGTGGCGAAGAGGTTGGTCGTGGCGTAGACCTCGAAGCCCGCGGCATCCCCCGCCCCGAGCAGGCCGCCATCCTGGTCCCCGAAGCGCAACTGCACGCGGCCGTCCGCCAGCCGCTCCGGGGCCAGCAGCCGTTGCGGCACCAGCACGCGCAACAAGGCCGGGCTGCTGGTGGTGCTGCCGTATGCGTTGGTGACGACCACCGCGTAACTGCCGCCCATGGCGCGATTGGTGGCGGTAAAACTCAGGCTGGCAGCGCTGGCCCCTGGCAAGGCCGTGCCGTTACGCAGCCATTGATAGCCGGATTCCCCGGTCCCGTTGGCGGCCACGACAAACGTGGCGTTTGAGCCCACCGGCACTGTCTGGCTCAGGGGGTGGGTGAGAATTGCCGGCGGCAGGCTGCTCGAAATGGCCGGAGAGCTGACCAACGCGGCGCTATGTGACTCACCGGCTGCGATGGCCACCACATTACTCAAACCCACAGGCACGCTGGCCTGGTTCTGGTTGTTTTGCCCCCAGGCGACAACGGTGCCGTCCCCCTTCAAGGCAAGCGTGTGAGTCAGGCCCGCCGCAACGGCAACCGCGTTGGTCAGGCCGGCCGGCACCGTGGCCTGACCGAAAGCGTTGTAGCCCCAGGCGACAACCGTGCCGTCGCGCTTTAGCGCCATGCTGTGATAATAGCCGGCAGCAACTGCAGCGACGTTGTCCAAGCCGAAGGGCACCGTGACCTGACCATCACTGTTATTGCCCCATGCCACGACGGTTCCGTCCCCTCTCAGGGCGATTGTGTGCCCAAGGCCTGCGGAAATCGCGATGACGTTGGTCAAGCCGGCCGGCACCGCAGTCTGCCCTTGGCTGTTGTCGCCCCACGCCACCACGGTGCCGTCGCCTTTCAAAGCAACCGAGTGCGACCCACCCGCTGCCACCCGCATGATGCCAGCCAAGCTCGCAGGCAGCGTAGTCTGCCCCGAGCTGTTATTACCCCATGCCACGACAGTGCCGTCGCCTTTCAAAGCGAGACTGTGGAATCGACCGGCGGCGATCATGCCGACGTTGTTCAAGCCCGCAGGCACCGTGGTCTGGCCATCAGTGTTATCACCCCAAGCCCCGAGGGTGCCATCCCCTCTTAGGCCCAGGGTGTGGAATCCCCCGGCGGCCAAGGCGATCACGTTGCTCGCGCCCACTGGCATGGTGGACTGACCTTCGTTATTGCGTCCCCAGGCCACGACGGTGCCGCCCAATAGCGGGGAAACCATCAGGGTCGCCCCGCCGCTCACCACGCTGCCGACTTGATTGCTGACCACAACGGCGTAAAGACCGGCCTGATTGGGTTGCACGTTGGTCAAAGTCAGGGTCGCGTTCGTTGCTCCGGTCAAAAAATTGGTGCCCCGATACCACTGGTAACTCAAAGGCGATGTGCCCGTGGCCGCGACGCTGAAACTCGCGTTGCTAGCAGCAGTAACCACGGCGTTCGACGGTTGCTGGGTAATCGTCGGCGGCGTGCCAGCGGCGCTCACGGATAAGCTCACTATGCTACTAGTGACAGAGCCGAAAGGATTACTCACCACCACAAAGTAGTGCCCGGCCTGGACGATTTGTAGATCAGTCAGGGCAAGCGTTGCGTTGGTTTTTCCGCTGAGCGGCAGATTGAGTCCCCACCATTGATATTGCAGCGGGCCGGAACCGAAGGCGGACACAAAAAAGCTTGCCGAATTACCAACGTGTCCCGGTTGGTTCTCCGGTTGCTTGACGATTGTGGGAATGGACGGCGGCTCGATTTCACCGAGCACAGCCAGACTATGGAGGTATCCAGCAGCGACATCGGCCACCCGGATTGAGGGATCGGACAACTCGGCGGGCAGAAGATACTGCTCACCAGAAGTTCCGTTCGTCTGCCCCCACACTAGCACGATGTTTGTGCCAGGACCGGGCCCACGCGAAGCCAATGCCACACTATGAAAATTACCGGCGGATAGCTCTATGACATTGGTTAATCCCAGCGGAAATCCCAGCTTGTTGGCGTCACCCCAACCCACCACCGTCCGATCAGAGAGCAGGGCGAGATAATGTTCGGTGCCCGCGCCAATGGCGATGGCGTTGGTAAGGTCTGGCGGAATGACTGTATTAGTGGCAGAGCCCCAGCGAACAATTGTGCCATCCGAGCGGACAGCCAAACTGGAGTAGCCGCGGGCGGAGATCGCCACGACGTTGGTGAGATCGGCAGGAACGCTTGCTTGTCCAAAGTCGTTCCTGCCCCATGCCACCACGGTGCCGTTGGCACGCAAGGCCAGACTGTGTTGATCTCCGGCTACAGCGGCGATGAGGTTGGAGACCCCGTTTGGGACCACTGTTTCACCGAAGGCATCAATACCCCAACCCACCACCATACCATCGCTTTTAAGGGCCAAATAATGCAAGAAGCCAGCTGAAACGCTGACAACATTGGTTAAGCCATTCGGTGGTTGAGCACTGTCTCCCCATTGCCGCACGGTGCCATCGTTCAACAACGCCAAACTGCTAAATCCTCCGCCGGCCACAGCAACCACGTTGGACAAACCCGCTGGCACGTTGGTGGCACCGTAAGTGTTCAAGCCCCATGCTACTACCGCGCCTCGGTGCTTGACTTGAAAAGTAATCACCTTGCTGGCAATGCCAAACCCGTTGGTGGCCACAATCGTGGCCTGATAGTTTCCGCCGTAGGCCGGTGCACCGCTTAGAAAACCGCTGGTGGTGTCCAGCGCAACGCCTGATGGCAGGCCGGAAGCGAAGAACCCGGTGGCTTGCCCCGTAGTGGTCAATTGATGGGCTAGGGCAATGCCAGCTACCCCCTTGACGACGCTGGCCCCAGTAAATTGCGGTGGCCCCAGGACGGTTACCGTGGCCGGCGGACCACTGGTGACTACCGTGGTTCCCCTTACAATAACGTCGTATGCCCCCGCATCTAATTCGCTAAGATTAGCCATCGTAAGGGTGCTTTGGATTTGTCCGGGGACGGGGACTCCATCCTTTCGCCACTGATAGGACAGTGGCGGAGTTCCGGTTGCGGCCACCGAGAGGGATAGCGTGCCTCCAGCTTGGTTGGTCGTGCTGCTGGGGTTGACTACAATGAACGGCGCCTGGACCAACAGGGGATCCCCTAAGAGGGCAATACAGCTGCGTTCATATATCGAGAGACTGATCACGTTGTTGCTGATTGAAGAGGGAAAATCTAATTCTCCCCCATTAGCGCTAGGGCGAACACCTGTCAAACTACCATCACTACGCAGCGCAATCACCGCCACATCGCCTACGTCGATATCTTTTATCCCGAAGAGATTCGTCAAGGCTTGCAATTGTGCGTCCGCATCTGGTGGCAGAGCGATAGTGCCATCCAGTCCCAAGTAAGCGGTCGAACTGATCTGGCCGGCGACCTTCTTGACGCCTGGCAGGCTTGTGTAGTTCGTGGTCACATTGTTCGCCTCAAACCTGACAAGTGCCCCGTCTTGGCGAAGTGCAATTCCCCCCGAGGCGGTAGCTGCTATGTGAGTTATGTTACTCAATCCGGCCGGAACAACTACGCCGTCGAGCGTTTGCCACGCTAGGACAGTGCCATCTGCTTTTAAGGCAATGCTGTGGTCAAATCCGCCGGCGATTGCTACCACGTTGGACAAGCCGGCAGGCATGGCAGGACGGTTGTTATGCTGAATCCCCCAGCGGACGACGGTGCCATCACTCTTCAGTGCCAGCACATGATTCTTACCCGAGGCAATGGCTATGACTTTCGTGAGATTTGCCGGCTGCGGAACCTCCACATCCCCCGCATCGAAGGTTCCCCAAGTGATCACCGTGCCGTCACTTTTCAGCGCCGCGCAATGCCGAACACCAGTCGAAACTTGGATTACTTCGGTCAGATCCGGCGGCACAGCCCGCGGTCCCGTGGCTTCGGAGCCCCATACGACTACGCTGCGCTGACCGGCACCGGCCTTGAGGTTTAGCGCGATGCAAGTCGCTAACAAGAGAGAACGAACCAGCGATTTCATATATCAAAAGCTTTCAGCATCCCCATCCGATGCAGCATTGGGCCTCAGCGTTCGAGCACGCGGTAGAAGCGGCGGGGTAGGCCTGCCGCAGCCGGTTCTTCGAGGTGCAAGAGGCCATTGGAAAGGCTTAGGCTGTTGGTCAAGCGCACCCAGGCATTGGTGTTGAAGAGATTGGTTGTTGCGTAAACCTCGAAGCCTGCGGCATCCCCCGCCCCGAGCGGGCCGCCATCTTGGTCCCCGAAGCGCAACTGCACCCGTCCATCCGCCAGCCGCTCCGGGGCCAGCAGCCGTTGCGGCACCAGCACGCGCAACAAGGCCGGGCTGCTGGTGGTGCTGCCGTATGCGTTGGTGACGACCACCGCATAACTGCCGCCCATGGCGCGATTGGTGGCGGTGAAACTCAGGCTGGCAGAGGTGGCCCCCGGCAAGGCCGTGCCGTTACGCTGCCATTGATAGCCCACCGGGCCTGCCCCAGCTGCCAAAACGCTGAAGTTCACGTTGGAACCGGAACTGACTGAAAGGTTGACCGGGGGAATCGTTATGGTCGGCGGGTTGGCACTCTCCGCCTTGCCGAAGCCCATGACCTGGCGTGACCACGTGGAGCTGGCGATCTTGAAACGCCAGATTGCATCCGGGGTGCCGTCGCCGTCGCTGTCGAAGTTGGCATCCGCGAAGGCGGTGCTGGGCGGGGAGTTGAGTTTGAAAAAGCCATTGGTGCTGCCGGTGAGCTGCACATAGGTGCGATAGCCCAGGCAATTCTCGCCGGTGACATCCACGCCGTTGGCCCGGCCGGCAGCAAACAGCCGCTCTGGGATGAAGGCATGGAACGTGGCCGTGTTGGCGGAGATGCCCTTGGCAGCCAACGAGACCATCTGGCCGATGTAATTGGTCGAAGTCTGGGCCGCCTCACTGGGTCCTGGAGGCTCCACGTCGTGGTAAAGCATGTCTGTGACAAAAACGGTGCCCCGAAAATTCTCCGGCCCGGTGGCCGTGGGAGCGAGCCGGACAAGCAATCCAAACGCCGCCCCCACTGTGTCAGGGTTGTTACTTTCGGATGCAACTGGGTCCACCACCCGGGCGCGGACCGTGAGTTCATTGCCGGAGGCGTTCACGGAGTAGCCCACATCGGACAGGACCGCAGCGTCAGCCGTCATGGCCACGAAGCTGACGTGGTCATTGGTCCGCTTGGAGAACTTGAGCACCAGTTGAGTGCCGGCCGCCAGCGGTGAGCCTGTCAAGTCGGCCTCGGCCACGGTCGGAGCGGCGGGATTGGCGGGAAGGCGGTTGAAGAAGCCGAACCGGTAGGTGCCGCTGGAGGACTGGCCCAGGCCAACGGGATTGATGGCTCCGGGCGGCGCGGGGAGCACCGTGCCCAGCGCGGTGAAGGGCACACCATCGCGGGTTGATTGAGTTGGCAGCCAGGCAAGATCGGGCAGCGGGGTGACGGTGGTCGCAAAACTATCGAGCACCACGCCCTCGCTGGCATTCACGATGCGGTTGTTGGCAGAAGCCCCAATGCCGACCAGAAATGCCCCGGAGGCGTTGACGCCCCAGTTAGTGCCGGGACTGAACGAGCGCAAGGTGACCCAGTTTTCGCCGTTGGTGGGACCGTCGGGGTCATATTCCATCAACAAGGTCCCCGCAGCGGCAAGCCAGCGGGCGCGCAGCAGGACAGCGGTGTTGGTGGCGGGCGCGAAGGTGTCCTGTCCGAGTTGGTTAACGTCGTCTCGAGTATGGGTGACATAGAAGTCGCGGTAGGCAAAACCGTTGTCTTTGCCGGTCTCAATTTCCAAATTGAGCCGGTCGCCGGGGTCAGCGGCATTAAGCACAAACAACCCGGCTCCGACATATCCGTTGGTGGCAAAGGCCAGGTTGGGAAGTTCCACCTGCACGCGCGCCTCCCAGTCTTGGTTCGCCGGCGCGACGCCTTTTTTCCAGAGCCGATAAGCGCCCGCGTCCGCCGTGTTGTTCTGGCTGAAGACCAAACGGCTGGGCTCCTGAATCAGCGCCGTGCCGAAGGTGCTGGTCGAGAAGTCGAAGTCGCCCCAGTTGACGGTGTCGCGGATGGCCCCGTCGAAGCCGTCTGAGCCGGCGAATGAGTTGCTGAGCTCAGGCAGGGAAATTACCAAGGCCGGGGGCGCGCTGGTGATGCTGCCAGCCGGGCCGGTCACGGCCAATTTGTAAAAGCCCTCGGAGAACTGATTGAAATTACTCAATACCAACTGGCTCTCCGCCGCGCCGGGAACCATGCTGCCATTGCGCAGCCACTGGTAGGTCAGGCTCCCGGTGCCGGTGACCGAGGCGGACAGCGTGACTGTCCCGCCGTTGGTGGTGGAGGCACTGCGCAGGGTGGAATTGAAGAGCAGGGTCGGTTGTGCCTCCGCAGCCACCTTGGTGATGCTGAATTCATCCAGACCGTAGGAAGCATTGCCGTCATTGCTCACCAGTTTGAAATTGCGCAGGGGAATCCCGGGGTTGAGATTGGCCGAGCCGTTGAACACCCGCACGGCCAAGCCGCTGTCCCCCACCCAGAGGTCGAACTTCCCGTCCGCCAGCGTCAGGTTCCCGCCGTTGGGGCTGGGATAGCTCACCGGGCCGCCGCTGTTATTGACGGCCCACGTGACCAAGGGAAACGCATTGGAGGCGAAGCCATTGAAGGTGACAGGGCTGCCTGTCCAGCCCCAGAGATCGCCCGCCGTGTCCAGATCGCGCAGGTCAACGGCGATTTGCGCGGCCACCTGCCCCCCGGTTTCTGCTTGGCTGATCGCGCTGAAGTTGGTGCCCAATTGGAACAACATCACGGAATTGGCGATGGCCTTGATCTGCCCGGGGGTGAAGCGCATCTGGAGCACAACGGCCCCAACCGAGGCCGCGAGGTCGGTGGTCCGGACCACGCTGACCGATCCGGCCCCGGCACGGCTGAGCACGAGGGAAGTGCCCAACCCCGCCTCCGAGGCGATATCCATCACCATAACTCCAGCCCCCGCCGTGCCCGCGATGGAGTTAAACTGCCCCGCCGTGGGCGAGGTCAGATTGAAATAGTCCCCGACCGAGGTGGAGGTATTGAAATTCTGCTGCAACAAGGCTTGGGGAAATGAGGGCAAGGCAGCACCCAGCAGCAGAAGTAGGGCAGGCAGGAGAATACGATTCATGGGGTGGCAGGTGAGCCGGCATTGTTTTTTTGCTGCTGAGGCTCGCCCCGGATAGCCGAGACGACGCGTGTGCGCGACGCGAAAAATGGAGCCAATGAGCAGTAAACTTAGCCTACCAGATCACCGGCGGCACAAATCAATACTCCAAACGCAGTGTTTTTCGCTTTGGACCGCGGGCTGGCAGGCCCAGTTGGCAGAGAGCCGTGCTCAACGTTCCATCACGCGGTAGAAGCGGCGGGGCAAGCCGGCGGCGGCCGGCTCCTCCAGGCGCAGCAGGCCATGGGAGAGGCTCAGGCTGTTGGTCAGGCGCACCCACGCGTTGGTGCGGAGCGCGTTGAAAAATAGATGCAGCGGGTGCCGGTGAGGGGTGACTGCGCCGGCACCGGGCCCCGTCCCTCAAGGGATGCTCAATTTTAGGCGTAAAAACTGGGGCGCCTGTGACTGCGTGCTGACATTGGAGCGGATGGTAACCCGTTCCAGCCCGCCACCGAGATTCACCACGGAATGAACGGTGACGCCGAGCGAATCGGCAAAGGTGATAACGGATGAAGCCTCCGGCAGCAGTGTCACTCCCGTGGCCGTCTGACTGCGCACAAAAGAGATCGCCGGGTATTCAGAACCTGAGACATTTACCCTGGAATACGCGGGAAGACTCCCGGAAGCGGCATTGGTGGGATTGCTCCCGAAGTAATACTCGAAGACGTTGGGCAAAGAATCCCCATCCGCATCTGCGCCGTCGCTGTCCAAGCCCGGCGAAAAGGAGTATTGCGCCTTCCAGGCAGTGAGGGCTGAGAGTTCAGTCCCGGCGAAGAGGCGGTAGGGGCCTACTCCGTAGGATTGTCCCTGAAGGTTGGCAAAACTGTTGCCGAGAGTGACATGGAGGTAGCCCCGGGAATCATAAACCGCGCTGACAAAATCGCCGACCGACGGAGCCTGACTAAAAAAGTTGGTATCGAGGGTTCCGTTGGACTGCAAACGGACAATCTTGCCGACGGATGCCCCCCCATAGCTGCTGAAGCTGCCGGCAGCATAGGTTTTGTTGCTCTCGCCCGCGGCCACCGCCTTTACCGGGAGTGTCGTGAAGGAAAAGGCCGCGTTGGCGCTGTTGAAACCCGAGTCCAGCGCACCGTCGGTCCCCAACAATTTAGGGCGGCTGCTGGTGTCGAGCACGAAGATTTTGCCGGGCCTGACCGGCTTCAACCAAGTGGTGCCGACTGCCGGACTGGTGAAACCGCCGGCTGGGAGGCCGTTGGTCCCCAGTTTGACAAAGTTGGCGACCGCCGCGCCGTTCCACTGCGAGAAATTGCCCGCCACGAAAATGTTGGTGGAATCGACTGCGACATTCGCAACGTTGGCGTTTGGTCCACTGCCGGCCGGGAACGAGCTGTCCAATTGTCCGTTGTATCCAATGAGGCAGAAGTAATTGACCGCGTTGGTGCTGATGCCCGCATTGGTAACGGCAGTGAAATTCCCACCAACCAGATATCCGCGCCCCGGCAATTCGGCCAGCGCCTGAATTTGCCCGTTGAAGGTGGGTTGGTTGAACGTCGCATCGTCCACCAGATTGGTGGAGTTCACCCGCCGAAGGCGATTGACTGTGAGGGTGTTGCCAAGGACCAGCCGGTTGGCCGAATCCACCAAATTCACAAAAAAATTCCCGCCGGAAATACTGCGGTTAGCGACCTGCACGCCGTCTGGGTTGAGCCGGTAAAGGTTACCCGAATTGACAGCCAGCAGGAAATTCCCTTGAGCCAAATACAATTGGCCGCCGGTTTTCGCGCTGTTGTAGGTGATGTCCACCCGTCCGTCCGCCACAACGCCCACGTTGACGTTGGCGACCGCGCTGGTGACGCTTCCACGGGAACCGGTCACCACCACGGTGTAAGCGCCCGCCTCATTCGTCGACACCGGCGACACCGAATAAAAACGGTTGGTAGCGCCCACAAGGTCCACGCCCCCCTTCCGCCATTGGTAGGTCAGGTTGGTCCCGCCCGCCAGCACATCCAAAGTCAGCGCCTGTCCAACGAGCCGGTTGGTGCTCAAGGGATCCCTGCCAATTTGCGTGAGCGGCGTGAAATCATAAGCGGCCACATCCAGCCGGTAGAGGTTCGTGCCTTGATGCAGAAACAGGTAATTACCCTGCCGCACCACCCGGTTAACGTCGAAGCCCAGAGTGGGGTCCGAAGGCAATCCATTGGTCGGCAGATTGTCCCAAGTCACGCCATCAGTCGCCGAAAACTTGAATCCATATCGTGCATCGAAAGTTTCCGTGTTGCCTCCAAAACTCCCCCCCGCGTAGATGAGACCATCTTTCGAGCTCAGGTTTGCCGTTCCCCTTAGACCTCGCAAAAAGGTCCAAGTATCACCGTTGTTGTCGCTGTAATAAAATCCATTTAACGGAACGGTGCCGCCCGTGGTGGAAAACATGATGCGCCCATTCTTCTCCAGCAGGTAACCCCCGGAAGTTCCCGAATGCGACACCATGGCCGTCCAGTTCGAACCGCGGTTCAGCGTGCGATGGACCTGCGCCAACGGACGAAACGCAAATGCCTGCCCGCCAAAGGCCACCACGCTGGCGGGCAGGCCTATCCCGCCCAGCCCCGTCGTTCGTTGCTGCCAGTTGATTCCATCGTCCGACACGAAAATCCCACCCAAACCTGCGCCCACGTAATAGGTGCCAGTCGTCGAGTCGTAGGCAATGTCATCCGCCTGGTTGTCCACGGTGTCTGCGGGGAAACCGGCGCTGTTCTTCTGCCACTCCGTTTGCCCAGGTGCCAGCCGGTGCAACGTGGCGTGACCCAGATTGAACGCCGCACTGCCGGGATCGGATCCGACCCACATGCTCCCGTTGACGTATTTAATGAACCGATGATTAATGTTGGTGAGTGTGTAGCTGGTGGTGCCGGCCACCGTGTTAACGGGACTGAAGGAATTGCCGTTGTCCTGTGAAACATACACCCCCGTGCTGCCCAGCACATAGAGCCGCGTGCCATCCGTATCGATAGGGTAGTTCCTGCCCTCGGTGATGGGGCCTGGGAGATTGGAATTAATGAGCTCCCAGCTTAAGGCAGGAATTGCAAAATGAAATATAAGGGCTGCGGCGAAGAGAAAACTTTTCCGCGCGGCAGATGGAGCAATACCCAAGGTAAATGCCGTTGAACACTTCATTGGAATCCTCAATTTCGCTTTTAATTAAATGGCTGGGGCGAGATTTGAACTCAGCACCTCTTGGACGCCAAACGACCGAGCTATCAAGTCACGCAATAACCCGGAACAGGCCGCCGATGCATGCAAATCGGGCCTTAAATTTGGTAGCACAAGACTCAAGGCCACCACGGTAGCCAGCAAAAAGACGAGCGCGAGTGGGGGAATGCGATTCATGACCTGATTGATGCGCCGCGGCGTGTTCTGTTTTTTGTCCAGTGCCCGCCTTCCTGTTGCAGTTCCCGGCCCCCGTAACAAAGTGAAGGGAAAAAATCAGTCTATTTAGGGATTTTACCAGATGACCGACGGCATAAATCAATACTCCAAAAGAAGTGATTTTCGCATCAGGCTGCCCCGAGGTGTCAACTGAGCATGTCTCGATTCCGTGAACAGTGGTGGTAGGTGGCACGGGCTGATTAGTTGAGTTGGTTCTCGCAGCCCAGAGGTGACTTGTAACCCAGGGCGCAGTAGCGCTGCACCCGGTTGTAAAACACTTCCACGTGTTCGAGGACCGCTAGGCGCGCTTACTCCCGGCTGGGGAACTCCCGCCGATGAACCAGCTCGGTCTTGCGCCGGCCCCGGAAGGATTCCATGTCGAGCTCGACTGTGAGCCGCGCCGGGCGGCCACCACCGCCCGGCCGGCGCGCAGTGCCCGGGGCGAGGAAGGCATCCGCGTGCGCGTATCGTTCTCCGAACGGGAGTATGGCCGCGCGGACTATTCGGTGCCCCGGCATGCGCGGGAGTAGTTCCAACGGGGCCGACGGCCTTATGGATTTCGTGCACGACGCGTTGCGCCTGCGGGCCAAGGGCGGCGCAATTGGCAACGTCACCTGCTGCGCCGGAGCGAAGGCTGTGGAAGTTGGTGTGTGTGGAAAGGGGTTGGGTTTATGCGGATCCCTTTTCTTTAGCTATCAGCAGCGATATGGAGCTTGGTCCAACCTGCCGAAGAAGCACGTCTGAGGCAATTCAGCAGGCCCAGTCTGTCTCGCTCCGCTCGGCTCGCCCTCTGCGGTTGCTCCGATAAATGGCGCAGCGCCCGCATCCACTAGCAGCTCGGTTGGGGACGCTTGGTCAGGGCAGTGGCATCCGGTCCACCGCCAGGCCGGCCTTGGGATCGGCCCGGCGGATGACGACGGTGTGGAGGCCGTTGCCGCTCCCGCCCCGGTAGGCCCAGGCCACGGCTACGAGCGCATCTTCGTTGCCGTCCCGGTCCAGATCGCCTCGGGCCAGTTCGGTGAGCACGAACTGCTGCGTCGCGTCTTCGAAGTGCAGTTCGTGCATCTTATGCTGGAACTGCTTGAGCTTCCCCGCCTGCTGGTAGTCGCCGAGGGTCTTGCCTTTGGCGGTGTCAGCCTTGAGGGCTTTGCCGGCCGCAGAACCCACGAGCCCCAAGATCTCAACCGGAAGCGCGGGTAGCAGCCGTTCGGGCAGGCGGGTGCGCTTGGACTCGATGCAACGGCTGACGAATTTCAGCACGGCGGTGGGCCGGACGGCCCAACCATCCATGGCGATGTCGAAGGTCGTCATCGGATAGGCGCCGCGCTTCATGGCCGCCAGATACTGCTCCACGTTCTCGACCCGGATGCGCTGCTCGGCCGCCTTGGGGTCCTTCGACTTTGGGTCGGCAGGCACCAGCAGGAATTCGTAGGCGTCGGCCTCGGGGCTGCCGAGCTTGAGCTTCTCCTTCATCAAGCGCAGCGCCCCAGCCGGGGTGATCGCTCCGACCACGGTGAAGTCCGCGAGCTCCAAGGGCGCCATCAGGCGGACCGTCAGGTCCGGCGGTTCGGCCGCCTGCAGAGACCCTGCCGAAGTCAGCGCGATGGCGATGAGCTTGAGCAGACGATGCATGGAGCAGTCTCGGGCCGGCGGCGGTTTGGCGTGGTCACGTGGTGGGTTGATTGGTTGCGCGCTCTTCCGCCGCAGTGGCCGAGATTATCTTATCGGCCATGCCGGGATACAAATGGCGAATGCAAGCCGGGCACAGGCTGTGGGAAACGCTGGCCAGCCCGTGCTTGACGATGTAGGCATCCACCGCGTCCCAGTAGCCGCTGTCATCGCGGATCTTTTTGCAGGAGCTGCAAATGGGCAACAGCCCCTTCAATGTTTTGATGTTTTCGATCGCCGACTGTAGTTCCCGGAGCAGCCGGTCGCGTTCCTGTATGAGCTGGTCCCGTTGCATCCCGTAGTGAATGGCCCGGACCAGCATCGCGTGCGTGAACTCCCCCTTGACCAGATAATCTTGTGCGCCAAGCGCCAGAGCCCTGAGTGCCGTCTGCCGGTCGTTGAGCGTGGTCATCAGAATCGTGGGAGGGAGACGAAGGCGGTCTGCTGTAGCGGCGGCCAGCAGTTCCAGGCCGTCACCATCCGGCAGGCGGAGGTCCAGCAGCACACAATCGAAGTGTTGAGCCTGCAACGCCGCCATGCCTTCAGCCTTCGAGCGGGCCATAACGAAGCTATAATTCCAGCCTTCGGAGTCCGACTTGCCGAGCATCCGTTCCACGTTCATGCGGTCGATGTCGTCGTCATCAACCACCAGCAATTTGAGAGGAGTAGGCTTGTTCATGACCAGTTCTTACGACTGTTCTCCAAGGGATGCGCGGGACGGGCAAGCCAAAGGTGGCACAGCGCGGCAGTCGGCCATCCGGGCAAGGCGGGCTTCACAGATGAGTGCATGGATGGGAGAGGCTGCGGCGGGGGCCTGGTATCAACCGGCTCCGTTCTCGATGGAGATGGTCTTTGGCCAAGTGAAGAAAAATCGCGCCCCGCGCGGCAGCCGGTTTTCTATCCCGACGATGCCTCCGTAGTATTGCACCAACCGCCTAATCAGGGCCAGTCCGATGCCGCTGCCCTCGACCTTGTCACGGGGCTGCAGCGTCTGGAACATGCCCCAGATCCGTTCATGATGCTCGGGCGGGATGCCGGGGCCGTCGTCGTCCACCCGGAACTCGTAAAAGTTCCCGCGCTCGTGGACGGAGATCTCAATGTTCCCCGCCTTGCGGTCATGGTGTTTGACAGCATTGTTGATTAGATTCTGCAACACGGTGCGCAGGGGGGTCGCCGCCGTGGTGAAAGGCTCCGGATCGCCGAGCAGTCGCACCCTGAAGGCCAGCGGCACCTCGATGAGGGCGGTGATTTCGTCAATCATCTCGCTGACTTGCACGAGCTTGACGACGTCTTTCACCTTTCCAGCCCGCGAATAGGCCAGCAGGTCATCCAGCAGGCGCTCCATGCGGCGGACGCGCTGACGCATGAGCCGCAAGTTGTCCCGGATGGCCTGTGACTGGCCGTCGCCCAGATCCTCACTAATCCAGGCGGCCAGCGTGTCGATCGCGCGCAGCGGGGACTTGAGGTCGTGGGAGGCGATGGAGGCGAACTGGGCCAAATCTTGGTTGGAGCGCCTGAGGATTTCGTTGGTCACCTCGAGTTCCATGGAGCGAGCGTCCACCCGTTGTTCAAGCTCAGCATTCAGCCGCAGAATCTCCTGGGCGGAGGACCACACGGCGAGCACATCTTCCATTCGCCGGGCGATGGCGGTCAGCAGCCAGCGCGCCTCGGCGTCCCAAAGCCCGCTTGCTCCGTCCTCTTTGAGCCACAGAATCCAAGGTGAAGCGCCCTGAATCCGGAGTGAGATGGCGAGACCGCCCTTCCCGCCCAGTGCTTCCGCCAAGGGTGTTGGCACGGGCGCTGGCTCCGCCGGCCCGAAAGCGATCGGTTCGATCGCCGCGTGGATTTGGCTAAAGACCGCCGCTGCTGCGGGTGTCATCGCCACTCTCAGTCCTTGCAGCGGGCGTCGGCGCGTGCGGTCAGGATTGGAATGGGTGGTCACGCCCCATTCTCCGGCCGAGGGGTCGGAAGGGGCTAGGAGAAACGCAGTTTCGCAATAGAGCATGCTGGCAATCTCGTCCAGCGCCACCTCCAAGGTTCCCTCACGGCTGCTCACGCGGCGGAATGCCGCGTTAAGTTTATCGACGCATTCCAGCGTCCGCATATGCCGGATCCGGACAGCGTCGGCTTCGCGCAGCTCGGTGATGTCCGAGTTGGTGCCCAGCACCCATTCCGGTCTGCCCGCAGGGTCGCGCAGCAGCGTTTCCACTGACTCAAGATGCCTGATGCGGCCATCGCAGATGCGGCGAATCCGGAATTCGCGCTTCCCTTTTGGCAGTTGGCCGCTGGCGACGGCCTGCACCTGCGCCAACTGAGCCGCCAGCTCCTCTGGCAACACGGCTTTGCGCCACACGGCGAAATCGACATGGCCATCAGCCGAAGGCGGCAGGCCGTATAGTTCGAACATGCGGTTGTCCCAGCGGACCTGGTCCGTGGCGAGGTTCCATTCCCAGATGCCCACCTTGGCGGCGGCGAGGGCAAGTTCATTCCGCTGCTGGGCCGCGCGCAGCGCCGCCTCTGCGGCCTTGCGCGGGGTGATGTCTCGGATTGACGTAACCACCAGCCGCCCCTGGGACGTTTCAATGTTGGTTAGGGCGATATCAGCGGGGAATTCGCTGCCGTCTTTACGTCTCACATGCAGTTCCAGCTTCGCCCCCATGAGCCTGGGTTTTGGCGATTCTGCATAGCTCTGCCGGTGGGCGGCGTAAGTGTGCAGGTGGCGAACCGGCACAAGCACGTCCACGGACTGGCCGAGCAACTCGTGGCGGGTGTAGCCCGAGTCGCGCTCTAGTTGGGCATTGACCATGCAGATGCGGCCCTCGGCGTTCACCATGACTTTGCCGCTGGGGGCGAACTCCACGAGCGTGCGGAACTGCTCCTCGCTTCGCCGCAAGGCCGCCTCCGCCTGCTTGCGCTCAGTTACGTCCCGCGTTGCGCCGCAGAACAAGGTCTTGCCGTCGATGTTCACCAAGCGGCTGGAGATTTCGACCTCGATCAGCGAACCGTCCCGGCACAGATAGCGGGACTCGTAACGCACCCCTTCTGGCTTCCCTGCCAATCTGGCCAGCAGTTGGCGGAACGCGTTGGGCGTCGCCCCGGGATCCCAGTCTTGGATGTTTAAGTCTTTGATTTCATCCCTGGGGTAACCTAGCAGGCGAGCGAAAGAGTCGCTGACCCGCTGCACATTGCCTTGTTCATCAAGAATGTGGATGCCGTCGGAGGCGGTTTGCAGGAGCAATTGATTGTTCAGGCTTTCCTTGCCCAGCGCCCGCAGACCGGAGCGCCAGCTCTCCAGAGCGAAGGCCAGAGCTCCCAACAGGCCGGCGGCCAGCCCCAAGCCCAGAGCCTGGGACAACGAGCGCCACCCGGATGTCGCCTCGCGCGGCCACGCCGCTACTTCAACCCCCAGGCCCATGCTGCTGATGCTAGTCAGGACCCGGCGGGTGCGGCTTTCACCGGGGGGCTGGTCCGCCCGCCCCCATACTCGCGTCATTGGCCCGGCGCCATTGGCGATCCACACCCCCAGTTCGTGCTCCGGTCTTTCCGCAACAAGGCGCCGCATCAGCAGGGACACATTGACTAGGCTCGTGGCCACCCCTTCGAAGCTTGCCTCCGTTGCAGGGACTCCGTCGCGATAAACCGGCATGCGGAGCACCATGCCCACTCCCCCTTGGCGCAGCTCAAAGGGGCCATCCCAGTGTGCCTGACCAGACTGAATGGACTTGTGCAACAATTTCCAGATCCGGGCATCCGCGCGCAGGTCGTGGCCAATGGCGGGCTCGTTGCCGGCCAGCGGGAAGATATAACGCACCACTCCCTTGGGCGACCATTGCAGCGTGACGCCCGGACCCGCCTTGCCGGCCAACGGTGCGATGCGCCGCGCAAACTCCTCCTGCGTGGTGATGTCCCTCAGGGGCAGTTGCCGCAGGGCCTGCACGACATGCTCGGAGTCATCCAGCGCATCGACCACCCGCTCGATGGCGATCGTGGCCGCTGATTCGGCCTGCGAGCGGGCGAGTTCGGCATCCATTTGGCCGAGCAGAAACAAGGCTGTGCCGCCGGCCAAAAGTCCCATCAAAGTAGCGAGCACGCCGGCTTGCAGGGCACCCCGCTGTTCCACTCCGCTGCCCAGCTGCGGAACCGGGTCGCGGGTGGCCTGGGTTCGGCGGCTTGTGATGAAGAGCAGGGTTGCCAGCACTCCCAAGCCGGCCACCAGCAGCCCGCCCATGGCCGCTCCCAGCTTCAAGCGGTCGGCCAGTATGGCGCCAATGCCCTTCTGAACGAACGCCAAAGGTATTATTTGCCACAAGCGTAACGTGTCGCTGCTGGCCGCCCCGCCGAGATAGATTTCATCCATGCGGGCGAGCCATATGCTTCCGTCTCGGGCGGTCAGCGCCTGAATCCCACTGGGTAGTGGCCTTCCCAGCCCGGCCACAAGATCATCGGCCGGCGTAAAATCATCTTCCCACTTGGGCATCTTGGCCTGGTCCCAGGTGATTGATGTGGCCAACTGATTGGGCCGAAGCAGGTAACGTCCCTGATGGTCCGTCAGATAGGTTCCATGCCGGATTGCGCCGGGAGTCGAAAGAGGCGCTCCAAGCCGGGTTAGTATCGGACCCAGATCACCATCCATGGCGAGAATTCCTGTCACGTTGCCAGCCCCGTTCCTGACTGGTTTCAGAAACCGCAGCTGCGTTGGCGGAGCTGTTCGGGTCGGATCGTCCGCCTGGTCGCCCTGCGCAAGCGAGAGCAGGATTTCGTCCGGGCTCAGCGCAAGGGCACGCTGCATGTCCCGGTCGGTGACGGTTGCCTTCCGCTCGTTCTCCGGTGTGACCCGCAGCAAGCGGTCCGCCGGATTTCGGTCCACGCACAGCAGTTCCCGTCCGCCCTCCGCCACCGCGGTGAAGCTCAGCCGGGCAAGGTCATCGCCGTGCTGGATGGCAGCCACAAAAACCTGTTGCAGCCGCAGCTTTACGGCATCCCGCCCGCCGTCGGAGCCGGCGTCGACCACCGCGGGCAGTGCGGCAAAAAGCCGCGCGTTGTCGGCCATTTTATGGATGCCATTTTCCAACTGCTGCCGGTCGAAATTCGCCTCCTCCGATAAAGTCAGCACCGCGTCCTCCAACGCCGTCGCCGTGGCATTCCGGCGCTCCGCGCGCCAAAAGAGCGCCCCCAAGCCGACCAGCAGTCCCAGCAGGCCCGCCGCAACCAGCAGGTAGGGTTTTCTCCGGGTCAGGGATTTCATCCGGCTGCAGGCCGCGCGAGCAGGTTGGCCTTACTGGACCGGGCCCGGGCGGGCAGCGCGGCCGTCCGTCCGGAACGCACGCAGTTGGCTCCATCCGGCAGCGGCACGAAGGGTATCACGAAGCGCACCTTATCAACAGGGCAGGAGGGCGTCGATGTCTTGCTGATGCCGGCAGCCCTCACCCTGTGGCGGGCGGCAGCGCAGGAGCGCGTTTCCCCTAGATCACTGGGCGGGGAGGTAACCGGGCGATGCCCAGCCACCGGGAGTTGCAGGGGCTGCGGCTGGCGCTTGGGCCCGACCCCCTGGGTGCTGATGTGGGACATGCGACTACGAGTGAATTCTTTGCATGGCCGACGCAAGCTCGAAGGCCGTGAAGGGTTTATTGATCGTGACGTTGACCTTGAGGTTCTTGAGCTCTTGCAGGGATGCGCCGTCGAATCTTCCGCTCATCGCAATGATCGGGATGTGGGGCAAGACTCGGCGCACGGACCGGATAAAGCCCATGCCATCCATGTTGGGCATGTGCAAATCGGTCAGCACGGCGTGCAGTTCAGCCTTGTGGCAGGCCACCTCCATGAGCCCTTCGGCACCGTCGCAGGCCACCATGGGCGTGAAATTGAGTCCCTCAAGCAAGGCTGAACCGATGTTCCGGATGGCGGCCTCGTCGTCCACCAGAAGCACCTTCTCTCCGTTGCCGGCGAACGCGACGGCCTGGGGGGGCGGTGGTGCCGGTGCAGCGGCGGTGCCCGAGCGCTCCGGCGGCAGGTGGAGGGTAAAGCAGGCACCGTTGCCGGGCTGTGAGTAAACTTGGATGAACCCGCCGTGGCCCTTGACGATGCCCATGACCGTGGAGAGCCCGAGACCGGTGCCTTTGTCCGGGGACTTGGTGGTGAAGAACGGGTCGAAAATTTTGTCGATGATCCCCGCGGGAATACCTGCGCCGGTGTCTCGGATCCGCACCCGCACATAATGCCCGGACTGGGCCCCGGGCACGGAGGCGGCATAGAGGGCGTCCACGTCCACCTCGTCGGCGTCGATGCTCAGCTTGCCGCCTAGCGGCATGGCGTCGCGGGCGTTTACGCAGAGGTTCAGCAGCACCTGATGCAGCTGGGTGGCATCGCCCAGCACGGGAGCCAGGTCGTGGGAGTAGTGCACACTGATGTCGATGTTCTTGGGAAAGGTGCCCTTGATGATGCCCTGCATCTCCTTAATCAAGTGCCTCAGGTTCACGGCCACCCGCGCTCCTTCGGCTCCTTTGGCGAAAGTCAGCAACTGCCGCACCATATCCGCAGCGCGGTGCGTGCTGCTCTCCATCGTCTCCAGTATGGCCGAGCCTGAGCCCCCGCCGGCCTCCTGCCGCAGAAACTCCATGCCCATGAGGACGGGGGACAGGGCATTATTCAAATCGTGGGCAATGCCCCCGGCGAGCGTGCCAAGGGATTCAAGGCGCTGGGAATGCTGCAGTTGGCGCTGCGCATCCCGTTCCTTGGTGATGTCCCGCAGCAGATACTGGGTGCCGGTGAGGGTTTTTCCGTCCAGCACCGCCGCGATGCTCATTTGCAGCCAGATGCGCCGGCCGCTGGGTTGACGGCACTCAAATTCGACGCGGGCATCAGTATGCTCGTGACGCGACAGGCGGTTGCGATAGTCGGCCAACTGGCTGGACGCCTGCTGGTCCAACAGTTTGGCCAGTTGAAACTCCTTAAGTTCCGACGGCCCGATGCTGAACAGATCCAGAAACCGTTCGTTCGCATAAACGACCTTGCCTTGCACATCCTCCACCATGAGCGCATCACTGATATGACGGATCACACTTTCATAGCGCTGCTGGCTGGACCGCAAGGCCAGATCAGCTTCGACGCGTTCGGTGATGTCCTGCACGGTCCCGCGCGAGAGCAGCGGCTCGCCCTCGTCAGAGTAAACGACCTGGCACTGCTCTTCGACATACTTGATGCCACCAGCCGGCGGACAGATCCGGTGAACGTGCTGGTAGGGTTCGCCTGTGGCCAAGGCACACTGATAGGCCTCCTTCAAGCTGCTCAGATCCTCGGGATGAACGAGAGCAAAGAATTCCTCCAAGGTCCCTTGGAAGGCCGCGCGATCAACCCCGAAAATTCGACAGACCTCGTCGGACCAGTATAGCCGGTTGGACTTGGGATCCAGCTCCCAGTTGCCAAACTTGGCGATCCGCTGGGCTTCAAGCAGCCGGGACTCGCTCTCTTTCAGCGCCGTCTCCGCCAGCTTCCGCTCCGTGATGTCAACGAGGCAGCCCACGATTTTCACCGGCGTGCCAGAGGCATCCCGTATCAGGCTCATCTGGTCGCGAAACCAACGGGTTTGGCCGTCCACTCCGGTCAAACGGTAATCCAGCTCCTGCCGCCCGGTGAGGGTCAGTTGCCGGCGGGCTGTGGACACCCGCTCCCGGTCCTCCGGATGTATCTGACTGCTACAGCATCCGACGTCCGCGGGGAAATCCGTGGGGTCGAAGCCAAGGATCCGCCGGGCGTTTTCGCTGACGTAGCTCGGCGCTGCCTCCCGCTGCGTGTCCAGGCTGTAGACGACGACGGGAGCCGTGCTCAGCAATTGTTCCAGTTTGGCCTGGAGGGACAGGATGGCCACCGCGCGCTCCTCCACCCGCCGTTCGAGCGAGGCGTTGAGTTCGTGCAGTGCCATCTCGGCCGCCTTGCGCTTGGTCTCATCGCGGAAGATGCCCCGCGTGGACACGGGCACGCCGTTTTCAAACCGAATGTTGACGTGGCCCGTGAGGTCCAGCTTCTGGCCGTTCTTGCTGACGAACTGAACTTCCACCACGCCCACATCCTCTCCCTGCATGAGCCGCTGAAAAATAGCCCCGCAATGTTCCCGGCAGTCCGGGCTGACGAGCTGGAAGATGTTCAAGGCGGACATCTCGTCCTGCGCGTAGCCGAGCGTTTGCCGCCAGGCCCGGTTTACGAACAGCAGTTTTCCCTCGGGCGACACGATCTGGACCAGGTCATTCATGTGCTCGAACAGATCACGCAGGCGCTCCTCGCTGTCGCGCACGGTCTGCTCGGCCGTTTTGCGCTCCGTGATGTCGTGCATGAGGCCGGTGAACAGCCGTTGCCGGCCGTCCGACCACATTGACAGCGTGACTTCCATGGGGAATTCGGAGCCGTCGCGGCGCAGGCCAGGCAGCTCGATCCTCTTGCCCAGCACGTGGGGTTCTCCCGTCCGCTTGAACCGCGCCATGCCTGCCCGATGGGCCTCGCGAAATCGTTCCGGGATAATGGTGTCCAGCGGTTGCCCGAGGGCTTCGGCTGCGGGATAGC
>Ga0255095_1000282_pt1 | contig 27849 bp, 15 predicted proteins | sample Colum_Law_RepC_8_2_FD_188435 | JGI IMG/M metagenome (GOLD analysis project Ga0255095, IMG submission 188435) | Freshwater microbial communities from Columbia River, Oregon, United States - Colum_Law_RepC_8d | ecosystem: Environmental > Aquatic > Freshwater > River | place: USA: Oregon...
TGTTGGCAGCCGGGCCCGAATTCAAGGAGCTGGCGGCCAACGAATTATGGCCTGCGGATACTCCGCCCACCGATAACGGCGCACCGAAGCCCGATGAGACCAGCAATGAACGCAAACAAGCGTCTGCGATGTTCTCCGGGCCTACTCAATATGGAATCGCCGCCGTTAGCGGCAGCCTGCTGATTCGTGTCGGCAGTCATGTGTACTGCGTGAGGGAAGCGGCCAGGTAGAGGTCAGGTTGCGACCACTTCTGTTATGACCACGTCTTGAACTTGCGATCCCGACAGCAAAAAGCGGGCGGCAAGATCGATGCAGTGCGCGGTGAGTGAAGAGCGGATCAGTGCATTGCAAGGTATGTAAGTCGGACTCAGCAACGGGAGTTCCGGCAGTCTCCCGGAACGGACCAGCCTCCATAAGCATCAATCATCAGAATCGTCCACGGCAACACGATTGAGATCGGTGTCGTCAATCCGTTATTCGAATCTCTCCGTCACATTTTGATAGCGGCCCAGTGATCCAAATGCTCGCGGATCAAAGGGGCCTCGCTCGAAAATGGATACACGTGCGTCAAGAATTTGTCCGGCTTTGGTGCGTGCGGCAGTGCCCCAGCCGGATTGAGTATCCTGAGTGGCAGACTCCGGGTGAACTCGATACTTCACCAGGATCTCGCGCGAGATAGCGAAGCGGGTGCCATGAAAGAGCAATCTTTGCTGAAACTCGGAATCAATGCTGGCGCGATTCATCAGCCGATCGCCGAAGTCCGCGAATCCTCCCAGCATTTTGAACATGTCTACACGAAAGACGGCTGTTGGATTTTCGAGGAAGTATCCATGTCGACCTCGCAGCGGAAAGAACGATCGCCGGATTTTTACTCGCGGCTCCAGAATGCGGGGTTCAATACTCGTGAAGATTGGACGGACGACATGATCGTCTCCGAAAAGTTCGACCGTCGCTCCAAACACATCCGCATCGGAATAATGGAGCATTTGTCCGGCCCACCACAGGCGATGTGGCAGGCTGATGTCGTCTGCATCCTGAACGGCACACAGGGGAGTCTCAAAGCATCGAACCACGTTGTTGAATGACTGGAACTGTCCGATGTTCTCTCGATTGCGATAGGTTCTGATGTCGCAATGCTTCGACCAATGCTTCAGAAAATCAGTCGTGTCTTTGGGGCTGGCATCATCAATCAGGTGGATCACGAGATTGCAACGTTCCTGATTCAGCAAGCCTTCAAGAGCCTGATCGACGTAATCGAGATGCCCGTGGAACGGCAGAACCACATCCACCGCAACAGGAACTGCGGGGAACCCTTTTCCACGTTCTGAGTCGGGAGGTGTGTCGCCGCTCTGGATGGGCGAAACCGTGATTGATGGGAAGGACGCAGTCTTTGGGAGCAATTCGATCAGAGATTCCGGGCTGATGGTGATTCTTCGCTCCTGCCGATGAGCTCGTTCAACGAAAGTGACCAATTCGTTTTCAACCCCCGCGATGCCTCCCATATCCACGAACGAGCAACGTCGAAAAACCAGCGTCGCGGGGTTAAGCTGCCGGCTATCTTCAGTCGTCGGGGTTCTATTCTTCGTCAGAGTTTCCTTCGTTGGTATGGGGATTGGGGCGGACGTTTTGGTGAAAACTTGAGCCGCAAAGATTTCCGCGCCCTCGGACTCAAGCTGGTTTATGGATCTTGCAAGGCGATCAGACGTGCTGATACCGTCGGCGGGCTGAATGGCAATCAACGATGTGGACATTGATTCGATCAGTTCATGCACCGCCGCCAGCGTTGAAGTTCCGGATGGTTGGCGATGACGTCGCACGTTCCAGCGTCCCGAGAACTCGTCAAAAGTCCTTGAAGCATCGCCGGTATCAACGAGATGCAGAAAAGGCACAACGCCTTCCTGTTCGAGAATGCTCACGATGGCAGCATGGAGGCGTTCATTGGATTCGTGAGCACAAAGGATGACGTCGCAGGACGGGGTGGATCTGGGCTGGATTTGACGCGGCGATGTCGTCAACGCTTCCATCGCCGTATTGAAGACCCCGTTCAGGCGGCGTTCTTTCTCCGGAGTGAGCGTGCCCTGCTGAGTGGCGTTTTCGAGAGCTGTTTCGGAGATCTGCAGGAGCATCGAAGGAAACACCGGATGGCCGTGAAGAGATTGACCGCCGGAATGTTGCAGGCAGGCAGTGCAGGCATCTGCGGGCACTCGGAAATTTTCACATTCCTGCCCGACCATCTGTTCCAGAAGTCGACACCGAGCAGTCTCGGGCGAGCTGTTGCTGGCTGGCTGAATAGAAAAGCGAAAGGCACACTGCACAGGAAAATCCTTCCAGGGCTTCAGGCAGATCTTGTTGAGGAAGGAAGTGCGGCGGAGTCATCAAGTCCCAGCCGACAGGCAGCCAGAAAAGAGGGGTCAAGGCCATAGACGGCCAGAGATCCATCGGCTTTCTGGAGAGCACCGATCCGCGACCATGGTTTTCGATTCCTTTGCCAAACGATCAGTGTAAGAACGAAGGCAACCAGAAAACTTATCAGCGCGATTGTCCTGAGAGAGAAACTGGGCGGAAGTGTCAACATGATTAGTGCAATAATGACCCCAAGGGCGAAGTCGAAAAGTAGCACGCGAACGATAGACCGACGTCTGCGGATGAAGACTGCATCCGAGTTCTCCCGGAAACCGATCAGAGTTATCTTCTTTGAAACAAACAGTATTCCCACAAAAATCAACACTGGTGCTGTGACGCCCATCAAGACTCCCGCAATCGGCGGCACGAGCCATGTTGGTGCCGTGAGTTGCAGTCTTTGTATGGCCATACTGCCGGCCAACACGATCACTTGCATAGAAAACATGATCAACGGCATTACATAGTTCCACCACTTCGGCATCACCTTCAGAGGGATCTCGCACTTCTGAAGTTCCTTTCGATCACCTGTCAGAAAGCACACTTCGGGCAGAACAAACGGCGGCGGCAGAATCATGACGTTCTTTTCGATGCGATATTCCTGTGGGCTATCTCCGGATATGGGTGATGCTGCTGAAAATTCCGTTGCTGGCGGAGCATAGGGGTTAGAATCTGGATCGTGCATCAAGTTGACTTCAAACTATGATCTGCAAAAGTAAATCGAGCTGAAGACAGAATGAATTCCTCAGGGATTCATTGTCAGCGATTCCATGGGCATTGAATCAATCACAAGCCTGAATCCAAGCTTGGAGGCCGCTGGCCTTTCGGGAGGTGTAGAAAGGGGAGGGAGTTTCAGCCGGCACTTTCCTTCTGGTGCCGTGACACTGTCGTATCCTGGCTCTAGCAAAGACGCAAGCTTTCGACTGGCCGCGTTTTGAGGAGAGGAGAGTCCCTCGCTGACAGCATCCGCGAGATTTCTGATCCCCGTTTGAAGTTCCGGATCTGCTTGTTGCTTCAGCAGGCTGTTGATTCTCCACTCACCTGCGTTCCCCACCATATCAAAAAGTCCCCAACCGTTGGGCAGCCGAGTGGCGCAGGACTTAATAATCTCGTCGCCCTTAAATTCGTCCTGGGAATTGTTCACATACCACACATAGTCAGCGAGAATATCACGATCACCCAGTTTTGCGAATTCACCAAAGTGATGGCGTTCGAATCCAGAATTTGCGCGGCAGGCATGCTCCCATTCGTGGTCGCTTGGCAGTCTGAATCCGGGAAAGTTTCTTTGGGGATTTCCTGTGATGACGGATGGCTCTGGCTGATTTTTAACAAGCTCACCCTGGATCCTTGGGATTTCAATGTTGTAATGCGGTTCAACCCCGGCGGCCATACTAAGCCAATTGCAGAATCTCATCGCCAGCAAATCGCCGACGTCGGTTTTGGGCTTCCCATGTTCATAATCATACGCCGACGGTTCGAAAGATTTCTCTTTCGTCATGGGCTCATAAACATTGTCCGGCAGGTTGTGGTACTGATGAAAGAATTCGTTGGGCACTTCTGTCGCCGACATCCAGTAATCGGGGAGGGAACTTCCTTCTTTTGCAGGGATCCTCACAAAATCAATCCCGGCATTCTGTGGGTGTTCGGAACCTGGGATCTCACCCCGGACCCATCCGCACTGATCAATGTCTTCGTGCGGTCGCAGAAACCTGACCTTCAGGCGGGTTGAGACGGGGAGTGAACTTCGAGTCTCCGCGTGCAGCATTTCGAGCATCTTGACCGAGTCAGTGCCGGGCTGGGCGAGTCGCGTTATCAGAAGTCTTGTGGCACTCCGTAAAGCTGATGACGTTGTTTTTAGATAACGATTTGTGATGAATTTCTTCAGTCGATCATCGCCCTGATAATCAATACGACAGCTGCGTAAGTATGGCTCCCCGCTGGCAGAAATTGCGAGGCTCAGCACTGAATGCAGATGTGCTGTAGCTGACTGAGCTGCGGGGGCGTTGCTGTTGAGCCTATCATCCGGCAACACTGCTTCAGTACACAGCCGCAACAGGTCATCGGGTGGCAGCCATTGATGCAGAAATGCAATGATCTGTGTACGAACCCATTGATCAGCGCGGGGTTCGTACCATTCCGAAGGAATCAGGTCTGCATAACCTGTCTGCAGCAGAAAGGCTGTCAGCGCTATAAACTCATGCTGCGGCTCAGGTTTATATTTATGGGTGGTTGCAGGAAGTCTGTTGAGTACTTCCTCCCTGATGAAAGCTCGCTGCTGTTTCGCGTCGAACGTATTCTTGCCATCCTTTGCCTGCTGGATCTGCTCCCTGGTCATTTCTGCGATCAGCTGTAGTTCTGCGGTTTCTTCGTCGCCGGGATGACGAATCTGCCGCAGCCTTTGCATCATCCGGCGATAGCATCGCTCGTCACCCTGGTTGAGTTTTATCAGCACCATTGCGGCCCGCACGGATTTCCGGTCCTGCTGAAGCTCGTCACGCATGGCCACATTCAATTCCGGATACACCGTCTTGTCGGAAACAGGCGTCCCAGATTCTCCGGCCCCCTCGTTCAGCAGACGCCTGGCAATTCTGGAGGCCATTCGAGGCGACTGTCGTGAAAGCTCAAACAGTTTCTCCGCACCAGCCGCATCCGTACCAAACGCAATTTCCAGTTCTCGCGAGTTTCCATACTGCACAATAAAGTAGCCCAGCAGCAGCGTCGCGATAAATGCCGTCGCATAGATCCCCCGGCGAATCAGACGCGTTTTGCGACCGCCAGCGACCACCAGAGATTCCTTCTGAGTCCAATCCCGCATCCCGGGTTGCCCACGCTCGATCGACTTTAAAGCCGTTCTGTCGAGTTCATCCTCTACGCCATGACTTCGCTCACGAACTCGCTGCTCCAGGATTCTGCGAGCACGCGGGCCTATGGCGTCGCTGGACTCGTAAACTGTCCTGATATGAGGAGCTAATGCGTCATGAGCCAGCCTTGAAGAGATTTCGACTTCCGAAGCACCACCACTGTCCGGCTGAATCAGCAGATAGTGATCAATACACAACTGCCGGAGTTCCCTGATGATGGCTTCACGCTCTGCATATCTCGGAGCAATGGGCGGTAATGCAGATGAATCACCATTCACGAGGACTCGAAGAGACTGATGCCGTGCCGTCTGATCCGTAGTCACATGGCACTCCAGAAAGTCTTCAAGGAGTCCTGCCCTGATGGCGATTCGTGTCGTCGGCGTAACGGAGGGGGCGGTGGCAATCGTCTGCATCTGAGTCCAGACGAACTCAGCAAGCGATGTGCGGTGCCTGCGATAGAGTTGTTCCGTGAAAACCGGTGTCCGAGATTCCCGCGTGGCATCCTTCCACAAGGCCTGAAGAACAATCTGCAGACTCGGTGCCACTGAAGAGACCTGATCCATCAGGAGTTCAGTCGCGATTCGCAGAGACAGCCCGGGCTGAATGGTCAGCGGATAATACTCCCGGAGTTCTGGTCGCCGAGTCGGCCCTTCGATCGCTTCGTGGATGCCGTCCGCGTCAAGGCAGTCCAGAAACACTTCGCTCTTCCAAAGCCCCTGCAGTCGACTGTTGATGCGAGAAAACCACTCGGTGCGAAACGAAAGAATCAGCTTTCCTTTGGGCGCCTTTGTTCGATCATTAAAAATCAGGCACAGCTCACGAAGGAACAGATCCCAGTCGGTCGGGACAGCTCCGGTGGCGTGAGTGAATGCTTCTTCAAGTTGATCGAGAACCACAATCACAGGCTGCTGGAGGCGTGCTTCTTTCTGGCACCAGGCTTCACGACCGGAGCAGAGGGTTCCGTCTTCGCGGCAGGCATCTTCGATGTACGCGAGTCGAAGCGAATCCAGCAAGCCGCGGACCGGATCAATCCTGATCGTCACAACTTCGCAAGGAATCGAACCATTATAAGACATCTGAAGGCGAGGAGTCAGTCCGGCTTCAAGGATGGAAGACTTGCCGACACCACTCTGGCCATGTAGCAGAATCACCGGAGATGATGTCGGTGAGACGACTCGTTCGTAGAGTCGGCGAATCGAGTGACCTCGCCCAAAGAACACCGGGGCATCGGCAGCGGTGAAGCGTCGAAGCCCGGGATAGGGAGCATCCGGAAGAGGACCGTTGATGGGTAATGGCAAAAGAGCCAGTGGGTCACCGGCGGCATCGGGGAGATTCCATTCCAGAACAGCCTCCGCACCGGGAGCGGTCTGGAGGAACCAAGGCCAGCGACCACTCTCCACCTCCTGTGATGCATCGTCCTCATCATCAGCGTAAACAAGTCTCGATTTACCTCCACATGCCGACGTGGCTTCGCCGACGGCTTCATCGTAGGCCACCCTGATCGATGCCCCTGTCGCAAGCCCTTTGTAAAATCGAGCGGCGAAATTGCGAGCAACCAAACCGTTGACTCTTTGAGTTGTTGCAATCACGCACTGAACACCGGCAGCAATCCAGTGACTCACCTGGTTCTCTGTCGAACAGCCGTTCAGAAAAACCAGCTTCAGACCTGACTGTCCCTGCACAGCCATTGCCATACCAGCTGCGTTTGCGTTGGCCCCCTGAGCCGTCCGCAACATCAATGCCGCGCCGTCGGCATGACCAGCGTAGTGGAAGATGGAGACGCGATTGCGATTCTTCTGGAAGACGTCAACAAGGTCCTGCAGCTTCAGGAACGGAGGAATCTCGATGTCGCAAAGCTGAGCCGTGCTGCTGACATCAGCCAATGCCGACTGAATGGCCCGTGCCTCCTCCTCAACCTGAATCAAGGAGTCTTCGGTTGCGAATGCGAACAAAAGAGTGGGGCGGATTCTTGAGTCTTTCATTCGTTCATTGTTGACCCGTGTTGACATTCAATCAATTTAACAGAGGCTTTGAAGCGGAAATATCACCAGATCAGGCAATGACTGCGACCGCCCCATAGCCTTCTGAGCCGCCTACATGGAGGGATTCTTCGGAAGACTCCGATGGTCCTGAACAGGTCAGGCAGATCCTGCTGTAATCCAGGAGGCAAACAGCCAAACTGGAAATCGGTGGGAAATGTGGAGTGAATCGGTGTTGCTATTCTTGTTCGTGGAGGGTAATGTCACGCTTCCTGACTTTCGATGCGACTTGGAAAACTAGTCCCGAAAGGATGGATGGTGTGAGCATTTGTGTTCTCGAAGACAGTCGTGTGCTAATTAGTTCCGTCCGCCCTTGAGTTCTCCTGCAGCACGCCTTTTGTACAAAGTCGTACTTGGCTTTGTTGGCTATGTGTTCTAACGGCTGCCGTTGTGGCAGCGATCAGGTGTTTTGGAAGCTGTAAAGCTCAAGGGTTTTTGTGATGAGTAAGAACATTTTTGTAGGTAGCCTCGCATGGGGCACAACGTCTGAAGGCCTCGAGCGGGCTTTCGCACAGTACGGCGTCGTGACCTCAGCCAAGGTCGTCAGTGACCGTGAGACTGGCCGATCCAAGGGATTTGGCTTTGTTGAAATGGAAAGCGGTGGCGACGAAGCCATCCGTGCACTGAACGGTTCAGACCTTGACGGCCGCCAGATTGTCGTCAACGAGGCTCGTCCTCGTGAAGGCGGCAGCGGTGGTGGCGGCGGCGGCCGAAGTGGCGGCGGCGGCGGTGGTCGCGATCGTTACTAGGCACTTGCCCTTTGGGCTTTTAGACAGCAGACTTCCTTCCTGATTCAGGATTGAACTGTACAAACGCAGAGGGTGTTCGAACGCAAGTTCGGACACCCTTTTTGCATTTACGGCATCTGGCAGCTGCGTCGTATAACAGTTGCGGCGTATCTGCTCGCTTTTGCGAAGACGCATCTTCTCCGGCGCCGCCTTTCGTCAGTTGGTTGCGCCGAACTGTTGATCAGAATTTCCAATCGAATGCTGGCTGATGTCAGCACCGCAAACTGTGCGGTCCTTAAATCAACAGGCCGTTGAGTCAGTGTTGCTGCTCTTCAACTCCCACTCACAACCGCATTGAGTTGTCCAATCGGGATGACTCGTCTGACACGTTGGTCTTGCTGCGTCCGGGGACAAATTGACGCCCCGGCAGATTTCGTTGCGGAAAAACTGGCGGAGTTGGCTAAAACTGCTCCAGAGACTGCTGAGTGGAATTCGAGGAAAACCGTGGGGACTTTCTTTTGTGGATAGACTCCTGTCTTGTTCAGCCGAACAGTGATTTCTAAACTCCGTTCGTACCAGACGGTTCGGAAAACCAAGAATGCGTGGTCAAACCGCCTTGCAGGCTGCTGCAACTTTCGTTTGAAGTTGCTGCTCTCTGGGTTTGACTGGTCGTTCAGAATACCCGGGATGTGACCCTTGAGAGCGTTGATCAGTGATATACACGGAAATCTGGAAGCGCTTCAGGCCGTGTTGGCGGATATCCGCAAAAAGGGCATTACCGAGATCTATTGTCTTGGCGACATCGTCGGCTACGGTCCCAATCCGGCCGAGTGCATCGACCTGGTGATGGATCTGGACATGTGCCTTCTGGGCAATCACGATCAGGCGGCTCTCTTCGATCCGGAAGGGTTTAACGCAGGAGCCGAACGGGCGATCTTCTGGACTCGGTCTGTCCTCGAAAAAGGCATCGGCCCCAAGGCAGAGAAACGCTGGGACTTTCTGGGTGAACTCAGCCGCCGTCATCGGGACGAATCAACCAACACGATGTACGTGCATGGCTCGGCACGCAATCCTTTGAACGAGTATGTCTTTCCAGACGACATCTACAATCAGGTGAAGATGGAAAAGATTTTTGCCCTGGTCGAGCAGTACTGCTTCCAGGGGCATACTCATATTCCTGGTGTGTTCACTGACACCCTTGAGTTCTTTGCACCTGAAGAGATTGGTTTCAAGTATAAGCTCGGCAAGCAAAAGCTGATGGTGAATGTCGGCTCCGTGGGCCAGCCTCGAAACAACGATCCTCGCTCTTCATACGTGACATTGGACGGCGATACGATCGAGTTTCACCGAGTCAGCTATGACCTCGCAAAGACGGTCGAAAAGATCTACGCGATCCCGGAGCTGGACAATTTTCTCGGCGATCGACTTCGCGAAGGTCGATAGCTGGCCTGTTGATTTGATTGCCGTGCTTTGTCCTGCTCGCTTTACGCCGGCATTCGACACTGACGTTTAAGCTGCAATGCCGACTGAATGCAGCACTGCCAGCGAATCATCAGCTCTCAACGCGAAACTGAATTTCAGGATTCTGGGCGCCGTCTGTGGTGGCCGGGGCTTGATCCACGAGTGCTCGTCGCTAAAACCCTGCCAACGGTTGCCCACAACCTTGGACTGGTCATGTCGCGTGAACATTCTTTACGCTGATTTGCCAGGGGAAACTCTTTGCCTCGGAGCATTTCATGCGCATGATCCTGTTGGTGATTGGAATTGTTATCTCAGGATCCAGGGCTTGTTTTGGTGCGCAGCATCCAAATATTGTCGTGATCTATGTTGATGATCTGGGGTATGGTGACGTTGGCTGCTATGGGGCTACCAGCGTTCGAACTCCGAACATCGATCGCATCGCCACTGAGGGCTGTCGTTTCACCGATGGCCATAGTTCAGCCGCAACTTGCACGCCTTCGCGATATGCTCTGCTGACCGGTGAATATGCATGGCGACTGGATGGGACGGGGATTGCTCCGGGTGATGCGAATGCCATCATCAAACCTGGACGCGTGACGGTGCCAACGATACTGCAGAAGGTCGGGTTTCGCTCCGCCGTGATCGGGAAATGGCATCTGGGTCTGGGTGACAAACCTATCGATTGGAACAAGCCCATTTCACCGTGTCCGCTGGACATTGGCTTTGACGAAAGCTTTATCATCCCGGCAACAGGGGACCGCGTGCCTTGTGTTTACGTCGAGAATCGTGATGTCGTGGGGCTTGATCCGAAGGATCCGATAACCGTCAGTTTTCGGAACCGCATTGGCAATGAACCAACCGGGTTGGACAATCCCGAACTCCTGAAAGTCGAATGGGATCACGGTCACAACGCGACAATCATCAACGGCATCAGTCGTATTGGCTTTATGTCCGGAGGCACGGCGGCTCGATGGGTGGATGAGGACATGGCCGACGTCATTACGACTCGGGCAAAGTCATTTATCGATCGCCATATGGCCAGCCATTCCGGTCAACCATTCTTTCTGTACTTTAATCCTCACGATATTCACGTGCCGCGAGTTCCGCATCCACGATTTGCCGGAGCAACATCCATGGGACCGCGAGGAGACGTGATTGCGGAACTGGATTGGTCTGTCGGTGAGATTCTGGAAACACTCGACCAGCATAAACTGACTCAGAATACCATGGTTATCTTAACCAGCGACAATGGTCCGGTGCTTAACGATGGCTACAAGGATGAAGCCGTGCAGAAGATCGGAGATCATTCGCCAGCCGGAATTCTTCGCGGCGGCAAGTACAGTGCCTTCGAAGGCGGGACACGAGTTCCATTTCTGGTGCGCTGGCCAGAGAGGATTGCTCCGGGCACAACGTCCGGTGCACTCATGTGCCAGATTGATTTTCTGGCCACGTTCGCGGAACTGGTCGGCCTCAGGCTGCCCGACGGTGCGGGGCCGGACAGTTTGAATGTGCTGCCCGCGTTGCTTGGCACGGATCGCAACGGAAGAAGTCATCTTGTCGAGCAGGCCGGAGTTTTGTCGTTGCGAATGGGGCCCTGGAAGTACATCGAAGCCGGAAAAGGGCCAGCTGTTAACAAGCAGGTGAACATTGAAACCGGCAACGCTCCGGAGCCCCGTTTATTTCATCTGGAGCAGGATCTTTCCGAAGAACACAACGTGGCAGATCAGCACCCGGAGCAGCTCAGGACGATGGCCGAGTTGCTTGCCCGAGTTCGCGAACAGGGGACGCCCCGCTAAGGAGCAGTCCCGCAATAAGTACCGTCTATCCCAAGCCGAAGCGTCAGCGAGGGACTTGGGTGCTTTGTGAGACCCCTCACTGACGTGTCAGGTTGGAATTTCAGGGCATAGAAACATCCGTAAGTTATTCCGGGACTGTTTATTACCTCTGTTCTACTTCAGGAGGCTCTTATCAAGCACGGCGCGAGCTTGCTGGAAGTAGTCCTTCCATTCAATCTCTGGCCCGCCGTTCTTCAGGCAGTCACGTACTTTCTGCAATGTGTTACGAGACATGTGCGGGCAGCGGTTGCAGGCACATGTTTCACCCGTTGATGCCGTAATGCCAGGCACTGGAATATAGGTGTGTTGCGGCGCGGCCTTCTGCAGCGGATGAATCATGGCGGCTTCCGTTGCGACAAGAAACGTCGTGGGCTTTTCAACCGACATGACGTGCTGTCGCATCTTTTCCGTCCCGCCAACGACATCCGTCAGTTCGAGAATATTCTGAGGACACTCCGGATGCGCCATGATGACGCATCCCGGAGTCCGCTTCTTGATGCGGATCAGATCCTGAATACTGAAGACTTCATGCACCATGCAGGAGCCGGGCCACAGGATCATTTTGCGTCCCGTAACTTCGATCAGGTAGCGGCCAAGATGTTGGTCGGGAACGAAGAGAATTTCTTTGTCCGCGGGAACACGGTCAATGATTTCGCGAGCATTCCCGCTGGTCACGATCCAGTCCACAAGACTCTTCACGGCCGCCGACGTGTTGATGTAGGCAACGGTCTGAAAATCACGACCTTGTGCCCGTAGCTGTTCCTGAAATGCAGCCAGTTGATCGGGCGGACAGCTGTCAGCAAGTGAGCAGCCAGCAAGCATGTCCGGAATCAAAACTCGCTTTTCCGGATTCATGATCTTGGCGGATTCGCCCATGAAATGGACACCCGCAAACACGATTGTGGATGTCGTCACTTTGGTCGCGTCGCGAGCCAGTTTCAGGCTGTCGCCGGTAAAGTCCGCGATGTCCTGGATTTCGCCGTCGACGTAAAAGTGAGCCAGAATTGACGCATCTTTCTCTTTCTTTAATGCTTCAATTTCATCCATCAGATCCAATGGATCTTCTTCGGAAACCGGGCGCTCGGAAAGGATCTGGAGTGACATCAGAATGGTCCTTCAATTTCTGCAAGACAAAATGCGAATCACTATTCTTCGCGGTAGATGGAAAAATGGAAGGCTTTCCGCCACCAAAATCTCGCCTTTTGCACTTGTCTGCCCTGCGTCTGTAAACTGTAGTGGTCGGAATAACCGACACAATCTCTCTAAACAGTATCGTCAATTCACTGCCGAAATGCTGCAATTCAGAGCATTCCGCGGACTTCCGAGACTCCGGCAACGTTTTTCGTCCCCGAACGGCATTTTTAGAGCCGGCCTCTCGGTGTGACCAAGACTGTCTGAAAAGCACAGTTTTGGGCGGAAACTAAAATCTGTTCTGACCATACCACTACTTCAGGTCAAAAGGCTTTCAAAATGCGATTGTTGATTACGGGCGGAGCAGGATTCATTGGAAGTCATATCGCAGAGCATTCGCTGGCCGCTGGATGGAAGGTGGCCGTAATCGATGATCTCAGCAGCGGCCGCGTCGAAAATGTCCCTGCCGGAGCTGAGTTCTTTCAGGTAGACATTCAGGACGCAGCGGCTGTCGCCAAAGCCTTTGAGGCGTTTAAGCCTGACGCGGTCAGTCACCAGGCAGCTCAAGCCAGCGTGGTGGTCAGTGTGCGAGAACCCCAGAAGGATGCTTCGATCAACATCATGGGGTCTTTGAACATTATGCAGGCGTGCGTGGCGAGCAAGGTTCGCCAGATCGTGTTCGCCAGCACCGGTGGAGCCATCTACGGAGAAGTTCCCGACGGGATTCGGGCATCGGTTTCGACCACGCCGGTTCCTGTCAGCCCATATGCCTGCAGCAAATTTGCCGTTGAAAAATATCTTGAATGCTTCCGTCAGGAGCATTCGCTTAACTACACCGTGCTTCGCTACGCCAACGTTTATGGACCTCGCCAGGATCCTCATGGCGAAGCCGGCGTGGTTGCGATTTTCTGCAATCGTATGCTGATCAATGAATCCGTAAAGGTATTCGCTAAGAAAACGGTGGGAGATCCCGGCTGTATCCGTGACTATGTCTTCATCGACGATGTGGCGAAGGCGAATCTTGCTGCATTGGACGGACGCATTCCCGATCGAATTCTGAACGTCGGAACGGGACGCGAATCCACAACTCAGCAGTTGGCAGAACAGATCAAGAAATCTCTGAACAGCACCAGCACGATTTCTCATGGTGACCGCCGAGCAGGCGACGTCGAGCGATCACTGCTGGACGCGGATCGACTTGTCGAACTGCTGGGGCCGACTGTGACCATTGAAGCTGGATTGCAACAGACCGCAGAATGGTTCCGCAAACGAGCCCTCGGACATTAATGCAATTGTGCACTGCAACAACGTCGGGTTAGGGCTCTGGTGGGGCTGTGTGTTTTCGGGTTATTGACTTAGGACATGGTTCTAAATATTGAATGAATGGTGAGCCTGCGTTCGCTGGGGCGAACTGGTCACACCCTACAAATTGTGGTGTTCTTCTGTAGCGTGTGACAAGAGAGCCTTAGCGAACGCAGGCTCACCGATTGAGTCTCCAATTCATTCGAACCGGAAGTTATTTCGCCGCTGTCCTGTCGTTGGTATTGCCAACTTCAGTCCGCATTGATGCACATGGCCGAAATTGAATGCGCACTGGATTCCGCATTATCAGCCGAACAGCCTATTCCGGCAATTCCTGGCCTTTCGTTTCCGGTCCGAGCCAGATCACGAAGACGCCGACCAGATAGATCCCGGCCAGCAAGGAACCGGCTTTCGGGAAACTGTTGCCGAAGAAGGTCATTAGATTGGCGGTCTGCAATCCTCCAATCGCGGCAATAATTCGACCGAAGTTGAACGAGAAGCCCTGACCTGTGGCTCGCACAGCTGTCGGAAATAGTTCCGGGAAGTACAGCGGAAAGAATCCGTAGAACGAAGCCGTAACTCCGCCCGCCAGAAACGCCGCGAAGAGAAACGAGGAGTCGAAGGTGTCATGGAAGCGGTAAAAATAGACTGCTGAAAGGAATGAACCCACACAGAGAATGCAATAGGTTCTGCGTCGACCAAAGCGCCCGGCTGCCATAGCCGCCAGAATTGTGGAGACAATCGCTCCCATCGCAGTCGCACCCTGAGTCAACGGGGCTGCGTAAAACTTCTCTGTTGCTGTATCTGGTTTCAGTTCACCGGCCCAGCGAGGAGCCCATTGCAGAGATCCCCAGGTTCCCAGCAAAGCAATGCCTGCCAGACTTGCTCCCAGCATCATCCGCGAAATCACCATTGAGCCGGCTTCCTGTGACAAAGCTCCTGACGCGACGGTGCGTTGAAGATACTGTCGCACCGGAAACAGGAAGCCACAGAGCGCCACGATCAGCCCCACGACAGTGGCAATAATGCTGACCGTGGTCGGAATTCCTGCTGCCGCGGGAGACCAGACGTAGATGATTCCAATGGCTGCCAGACATCCGATCAGAACGCCGCCAAGGTCAATGTTGCTCCAATTGGAGGTATTGCCGCTGGATTTTTCTTCTTCCCATTTCGCTGATTCAGGAACAAACAGGCGAATGAAGAAAATCAACAACGCCGGGAAGGCTCCGCTGATCATCAGGAATCGCCAGGCGGAGTTCTGCAGCAGTTCGGTGGTCGTCGTCTGCGGAACACCGATTGCCAGCAGCATTGACTCAACACTGCCGATGACCTGCGTCAGTCCAATGCTGAGCAAAGCCACTAACAAAAATCCAACGTTGGACGCGGCTCCAATCAAGCCGGCGATGAACGCGCGTGATTTCCCTGGCCAGATTTCATTGACCAGAGCAACGCCCAGCGACCATTCGCCGCCCATGCCCAATGATGCGATAAATCTTAAGACAGCGATGTGCCATGCTTCCGTCGCAAATCCACAGAGTCCGGTCAGCAGAGCATAAGTCAGAATGCTAAGCGACATCGCTCGCACACGACCAATCTTGTCGCCCAGCCAGCCGAAGAGCACTCCGCCGCTGGCCGCTCCGACCAGAAACACGGCCATGATCACACCAAACCATCGATCTGACTGAGCCTGATCGGTCAGTAGATCTTTCAACGCCGGCTTGCCAATCAGCGGGAAGAGTCCCATTTCGAAGCCGTCAAACATCCAGCCCAGCAGAGCGGCGGCAAGCGTGGCATATTGAGATCCCTTGCTTGCGGCTGGCTTGTTTTCATTCGTCATCGAAAATGGTCTCCAGGAGATTTTTCTCAAGTGGACTTTGTAAAGAGGATCACCTACGCGCTGAACCCGGACATGTAAGGAACCTTCTTCGCGTGCTCTGCAACCTGATCAGCAGCACTCAACAAGCGGCCGAGATAATCCCATTGTCCGGTCACGAGTGCATCGCGAGCACTTCCGGGCATTCTGACGGAGAAAGTGACTCCGGCGGCACTGACGGTTAATGCTTCAAGATCGACGGCGACTTCCAGTTTGGGATTGGCTTCGATTGCGGCTGCCAGCTTATCAAGATCCGCGCGAGCCGCCTTGACGGCCGGAATGCCCAGCGATCCGCAGTTGCCGAAGAAGATCTCTGCGAATGATTCCGCAATGATCGCCTTGATGCCCCAGCGCATCAGGGACTGAGGAGCGTGTTCGCGAGAAGAACCGCAGCCGAAATTTCGCCCGGCAACCAGAATTCCCGCGCCCTGAAACTGAGGCTTATCAAATGGATGATTCGCGTCCTGCTTGCGGTCGTCTTCGAAAGCGTGTTCGCCCAGGCCGTCGAATGTGACACAGCGAAGAAAGCGAGCAGGAATAATGCGGTCGGTGTCAATGTCGTCCAGCAGAAGTGGGATGGCGGTGGACTTTACAGATTTGATTTCGTTCATAGCTTGAGTCGTCTGGTGATGATTCCGGAACAGAGGAGACCTGAAAACAGTGTTCCCCAGTGTAATTGGAGCTTTCACAAGAGGGAAATCACGGCGATGGAGAACGCGAACTTCAGTGAAATTCTCAGCCCGATTGTGCCGGCACGCCCAGAGCAGGAAGCTTCGATCTACGGTCAGGATTGCTCCAACAGCTGAACTCTCGAATGCTCATCGTCGAAATCGCCGTTGCATTCCTGCGGGACGCGAGTAAAGTACCCCCTGAATTGCAGGGGCATGTCGCCGTTGCAAGGAAAGTGTTTCAGGTGTTCGCGGGCGGTTTCCGACCAGTCGACATTTATGTCGCAGTCAGAATCGCGGGTGCGAATGAAAAGGGAAGACGGTGACCAGTTCTGCTGGGAATCCGTCGCGGTCCCGCCGCTGTAATCGAGGACTGACTCTGCCGAATGTCACTGTGAAGAGGGCTGAATGCTCAGGTTCATGGGAAGACGCAGAGTTCGGGATGATTCGAAAGCCAGAAGACCTGCCTGAAAACGCTACGGACTAACACTTCGCGGAAGAGTGTTGTCGGTATGAACAGACCGCTGCGAACTCCGGTTCGGTGCGGCGTTGTTTGCGTTCAGCGTTGGTGGGTTTGCACGGCTATCATTCCATCCCAGGGATGGCTGGTTTAGCGTTGCACGAACTCCGCAGCTGCACTTTAGACAAACGCGCCGGCCATAGTGGTATCTTAGTGTTCAGCCGGTAACTCCCTGAAGCGAGCTTTTTCAGGTGGAGTGAATTTCGATGGCTGATTTGCTGGCCCCTCGACGTCAACACAGACAACTTCGCGGCTTTACGCTGATTGAACTGCTCGTGGTGATTGCAATCATTGCGGTCTTAATTGGGCTGTTATTGCCGGCCGTGCAGCAGGCACGCGAGGCGGCTCGCCGAACGCAGTGCCGCAATAGTCTTAAGCAACTGGTGCTGGCCATGCATAACTATGCCGATCTGTTCCAGGAACAGTTCGTGCCCTATGTGGTCGAGAACCGCCAACGAATGAGCTATTTGCAAACGTTCTCGGGTGGACAAGGGAAAGCTCAGTTCTGGTTTGGCACTGTGGACTATGACCAGCCGGATCCAAAACTGCAGCTTGATTTTTCCGCGGGGCCATTGAGTCCGTTCATGGAAACGAACTACGAATCGTTTCAATGCCCAAATTTTGGGGCATCACAGATGGATGTCGTAAGATTTGGCCGCCCAGCCACTGGGTTCGGATACAACGGGCATTATCTTTCACGGCCGGCTGGCGTCGAATGGTTGCCTCCGACCTATGCGGCTCAATTCAGCCCAAAGCCTTTGTGCCGCAGATTCAGAGATGTTCCCGAATCAGGACGGACTGCCGTTTTCTCTGACAGTGCGGCCGTCAAGTTGGTGGGCTTTTCACCGATGACTTTCAGCTTCGAGGAAAACTGGCTGCTGGATCCGCCAAGTCAGAATTTTCCGACCGTGCACTTTCGTCATCTCGATTCAGCGAACGTTGCATTTCTTGATGGCCATGTTGAAAGCTTTTCGTACGCCGTGCATGTCGATGTTCCGGGAGACAATTTTCTCTCGCCTGAACAGGTTCAGTTGATGGAGAAGAAGCGGCTTGGGTTTATCTCCGCTGGCAATCTTCAGGATCCGCTGAAACGCGATGAGCTGTATGATCTGCAGTAGATCATGTTTCCTTCATCAGCCGAGCAATCTGCAAGTCGTCGGTGCGTTGAGTGTCCAGCAGGCCTGAGATAATCTGTTCACGACGCTCCTGCGGATGGTTCTGGCTGAGTTTCCATTTGCCCTCGAGTCGATCGATCTCTATCTCAAATCCTACGATGGCGGCGGTGAGTTTATCGATGTAGCCGTCGTCGGCGTGATCCATCGACCACGGCTGATCTCGTCCGGATTCGTATCTGGTCACCATGCGTTTCAGAATGTCTGTTAACTGTGTGGAGTCTTCGATGATTCGTAAGACGCCGTACGCATGCACCGTTACATAATTCCAGGTGGGGACCATCGAAGTGGATTGAACCCATCCTGGGGAAATGTAGGCGTCAGGCCCGTGGAATATCGTCAGCACTCGCTGTCCATTGCATAGTTTCCAATGCGGGTTGGCACGAGCAAAATGGCCCGTCAGGATGCCGTGAGTTCCTCTCCTGCGTTCGATCAACAGTGGCAGGTGGCTGGCGTACGGCTCATGCTCATTCGAGGAGATCAGTGTCGCAAAGCTGTTGTGCTCCATGAAATCATGCAGCTTTTCGCGATCATTCTCTTGAAAGCCGGGTGGGGTATACATCGCGGTCCTGTTCCAGTTGCTATTCCTGATGACTTTTGAGTACTGCGGAGCCGTGCGGTCAATGTGTCAAACCGAGAAGGGCTCAGCTTCGCGGAGTATCAATGACCTCTCGTACTTTTCGAGTGAGGCTCAGTGGCGTGAAAGGTTTCTGGATGAAAGCGTCGGCCGCCTCAACCCCTCTATCCAGCAGTACAGCATCGTCAGTATAACCGCTCATGAACAGAACTCGCAGCCCGGGGCGATGCTTACGCACTGCATCGAGTAACTGTCGACCGCCCATCTCGTGCATCACAACATCGCTGATGAGTAAGTGAATTTCGCCAGGGTACGTCTCGGCCTGTTCCAGGCCCGCTGCACCAGCGCTGGCCTCCAGAACCGTATAGCCTTTTGATTGCAGTGCGATACGAGTGATTCTGCGAACCGCTTTGTCGTCCTCAACCAGCAGCACGGTTTCGGTTCCCCGGCTGGCGTACCGAGTAGAATCGACAACCGTTTTGGACGGCGGGGCCATGGTGAGAGGCAACAGGATCTGGAAAGTCGTGCCAACACCAATCTTGCTTTCAATGGAAATCGTTCCGCCATTCTGTGAGACGACCCCATGCACCACAGCCAGGCCCAGGCCTGTACCCTTGCCAACACCTTTAGTGGTAAAGAACGGTTCGAAGATTTTCTCCCTCACCTCATCCGGCATTCCCTGTCCGGTATCGCTGATAGACAGGCAGGCCAATTCAGCACCCGAACCCTCGGTTGACAGGACTGTCGATGTTTCGATCGTCAGCCGCCCGCCAGTCGGCATGGCGTCACGAGCATTGACGACCAGATTCATGATGACCTGTTCAAGTTGCCCCGGGTCTGCCTTGATGGTAATCGGCTTTGGGGCCGTGAGCACCGCCATGGAAATGTCTTCGCCGATCAGTCGCCGCAGTAGTTTAGCGGAGTCGGAAACCAGTTCATTCAGATCAATCAGCTTCGGCTCGATGACGGCCTTGCGACTGAATGCGAGAAGTTGCTGGGTGAGCCTGGCGGCCCGTTCTCCGGCGTCACGGATGGTTGCGATTGATTCGCGGCGTTTGTCTCCCACCGGAAGGTCCGACATCATCAGGAGTTCGCAGTACCCTGAGATAATCGTCAGCAGGTTGTTAAAGTCGTGTGCTATTCCACCAGCCAGCCGCCCAACGGCTTCCATCTTCTGAGCCTGGTTAAATTGCGACTGCAGGCGTTGACGTTCGGTGATGTCTCGCAGGACACCGGTGAAATATCGCTCACCTTCAAGTGAGAAATCTGTTACGGCCAATTCTGCCGAGAAATGAGTACCATCACTTCGCAGGCATTCGACCTCGCGGCCGACACCGATCACCTTAGCCACCCCCGTTTTGAGATAGCTGAACAGGTAGCCTTCATGCTCCTGGGAGAACGGCTCAAGCATGAGCATGCTGACGTTGCGTCCAATCAATTCGTCTTCGGTATACCCGAATTGGCGAATGGCCGCCGGGTTTGCTGATCGGATCACTCCCCGTTCATTGATCGTCAGGATGGCGTCGCCGACGCTGCTTAGTACAGAGCGGAGCAATTGCGTTGCTCGCTCGCGCGCAGTAAGGTCAGACAGCGCGACGAGAGTCGCCGGTTGGCCGAATCCACTGATAGGGGCGGCGATCGAGTAAACCGGAACAGAGCGTCCATCTCTCCGGACCACCCGTTTCTCAAATCCCGGCTCCGCCATGCCGGATTGCGACATAAGTTCGTGCCGTCGGTGAAGAGCGTCGTGTGCGGACGGATGCAAGATGTCGAGGGGGCTGGTTCCCAGAAACTCTTCGACACTGTTCGCCCCGATCATCCGCAGGAAGGCCGGATTTGCGTAGAGAATCCGGTCGCTGGCGTAAACAAAGATCGCCGTCGGGAGAAGGTCGACGAGTTGGCGATATCGCGCCTCGCTTGCTCGCAGTGCTTCGGTGGCCGCAACACGTTCGGTGACGTCGATCGAGATGCCGGTCAGGCAAAGCGGAGGTCCGTCGGCCGCCCGGTCGAGGTAGCCGTATTCTTCCAAAGTGACGATGGCTCCATCGGGGCGGACAACTCGAAATCCGTTTCGATATTCGGCACCATGAGCCAGGCAGGCTGAGAGTCGCGAATCAAATTCCGGGAGATCGTCCGGGTGGACATGTTTGCGAACATCATTCAAAGTGCCAAGACGCTCAGCAGTCACAGGTAATGCCGGCTCGTTACTGAAATACCGAGTGACCGCGTCCTGCGGGATGTCCCAGGTGAATGCAATGGAACCTGCAGCCTCAAGTGCCAGCCGGAGTCGCCGCTCACTGGCTCGCAGAGCATCGTCGACCTGCTTCCGCGCTGTGACATCATTCACATAGCCATGCCAAAGCACTGATCCGTCAGAGAGTCGGACAGGAGCGGAGCAGCCCTCGACCCAGATCTCACCCAGCACGGGGCTGTGGACACGAAACTCACTTCGCCATAAGGTCATAGACTTTGTAGATTCAGCAACCGCTGCGTGGACATGCTCGACATCATCCGGGTGGATTGTTGCAAATACTCCTGCGGCGTCCCTGGCCAGAGCGGCTGGCGAAATGCCGTAGATGGTTTCGATGCGCGGGCTTGCGTAAGGCATCATCACGCGGCCGTCCGGGGTGAATTGAAACGAGCAGATCGCGACCGGGACAGCTTCCATCAACTTCTCAAATCGGTCCCGTTCAGCCCGGAGTTGCTGTTTTGCAAGGACCATGTCGGTAATATCCTGGTCGGTCCCTTCAACCAGGATAATTCCCTGGTCTGCGTCTCGTGTCGCGCGGGCGCGACTGTGAATCCAGATGCATTGCCCATCTGGCCGGATGATTCGCATGTCATTCTCGAATTCGCTGCAACCTGCCATCATGACTTCGACTCGCTTAAACGCGATGCCTCGATCGTCCGGATGAAGGAGCGCGAGAAACGCTTCGAAGCTTGGCTGTATGGATCCCGGTTTCAGTCCGAACAATTCGAACTCGGCGTCCGACCATGAGACCCAGTTGGTCTTCGGGTCCCAGCTCCAGCTTCCCAGGCGAGCGATCCTTTGCGCCTCTTGGAGTCGAATCTCGGTGTCGCGAAGAGTGGACTTGGTCTGCTTCAGATCGTCGATGTCAGTACAGGTTCCAACCCACGACTCAATTTGTCCAGCGGCGTTGCGGATCGGAAGTTGACGCGCGATATGCCAACGGTACTCGCCGTCCGTTCGTCGTATTCGCATTTCAAAAGTTCGGGGCACGCCGTCTCGAAGGGCAAGCGACCATTCATTCACGGCATTTGAGACATCATCAGTGTGGATTACACTTTGCCAGGACCAACCGGTTAAATCGGTTTCCGCCACGCCGGTGTATTCGACAACTTTTGAGTTTAAGTGCGTCAACGAACCGTCCGGACTGGCGGTCCAGACAATTTGTGGGATGGCATTCGCCAATTCGCGATACTGTTCCTCGCTGACGCGCAGTGCATCTTCAATGGCTTTCCGCTCGGTCATGTCACGAGAGACGCCGATTAGCCCTGAGACCCTCCCGGCTGCATCGCGGAGTGGAGCTTTTGTCGCATGGTAAGTGCGCTTCGCGCCAGCAGAGGTGATGGTTTCCTCATGGTTGACGACCTTGCCGCTGGCCATCGTGGCACGATCGTTTGCCATGAGTCGTTCGGCGTCTGCGATCCCGAACAGCTCACGGTCGTCACGCCCAAGAACCTCGTCAACAGGCCTGCCCATGAATCTCGCAGCGGCTTCATTGGCCAGCAAATATCTTCCGTCACTATCCTTGACGAACATAGCATCCGTCGTGCCTTCGACCACCGCCCACAGCAGCGCTTCGGACCTCCGGGCGACGGCGACCTCACGCCTGACCAGCCAGTGCAGCAGCATGGCCGTGACCGCTACAAAGATTGTCCCTTTGATTGCACTGGCGAGGACTGGATAGGTTTCGGTGTACCCGAGCCAGATCAAGGCCCAATCACTCAGCCAGATCCACAACAGGCCAAAAGAAGCGTACAACCCCGCAATGCGCAAAGGCGCTCGGCCAAGTGCGGTTCTGGTCGACGTTTGGCTGGACATGGCAACGATGAGTCCACAAAAAGAAATCGTGTGATTCTCAACCGCCTATTCCAAGGCTCAGTTGGCCTCGTTAATTTATTTCGTCGCGCAAATTGCGTCCAGCCGGTGTACGGAGTTACTTCCTTAATCCTTTGACCTACTTCCTTAATCCTTTGACAAGAGAAAGCAGCGTATCATCCTCTTTCGGCCCTGAAGAGCCTCGATTGACCAGAATCGGCAGCGGGTCAAATGCTGTCCAAACCGGAGTTGCTGACATAAATGCTGTCAGTAGCGAACCACCTCGCAGAACCCAGACCATGATCCCCACGGAGACCGAGGTAGAAACAACGGCCGAGGTGCCAACCACCAGATCTCCTGTAGTAAATCCAGCAAAGCGATGATCAACTTCCGCATGACTGACAATCTGCGGCTCAACGCGAAGTTCTATGGTGCGTACCAGTGCGTCAAACGGCAGTCGCTCGACTGTTGAATGGCGCCAGTTTGTAGAAACATGGCCGCCCATGACAGGTTGTGGACCGGCGTCGGGACGGTGGACGATCTCGGTACGATCGGAGAATCCCGAATCCAGAATCGGCTGCGTGTTTTCAGAAGCGTCTGCACTAAGCGAGGGCGCTTGCATCGTTGCATCGATCATCGCCTCAAAGGAGTTCTCGGAAGTCTCTGTGATAGGGTTCGGGAAGATCGTATTCGAAGTCGTTGTCGTGCTTGTTCCATTCCCAAGCCCGGGCGGAACAACCACAGTGCCGGGGTCAGTACCGCCATTGTCGCCGGTATTCCCGCCACCGCCGGTGCTGCCGCCGTTGCCTGATCCATTACCACTACCGCCACCACCGGGATTCACTGTTGCCAACACGTCGATCGTAACAGTGACTGAATTGCTGAATGCAACTCCATCTGTGATCCGATAGGTGAAGGTCACAGTGCCGGTGAAGACATCGACAGGATCGTACAGAAGCGAACCATCAGCTCGCAGCAACACTGTGCCGTGCCCAACGCTGGAGAGCAACTGAGCTGTCAGCGTATCGCCATCATCGTCGTAGTCATTCCAGAGAACGCCGGTGAGCGAAGTCAGGTCGAGCTTTGTGAGCTGGAATGTGTAATAAACATCTGCAAAGGCAATCGGAGCTTCGTTGATATCTCGCACATTGATCGTAAACGATTGATCAAAGAACAGCCCGTTCCTGTCAGTCGTGCGAACAGCAATTGTGTGCGATGTGGCTGCTTCGTAGTTCAGGCTGGCACCAGGTGCTACTGTAATCGCCCCGGTGCGTGAATCGACAGCAAATCGCCCCAATGCACTGTCTGTAAGCGTGTAGCTAAGCTGCTCGCCGGCATCCGGATCGGTTCCTGATACCGTCCCGACGAGGACTCCTGCAACGCTGTTTTCTGTGACGAGTCCGCCGGTCAGACTGATGGCTGTGGGAACTTCATTGATATCGCGGAGAGTGACCACAGTCGTCAGTGAATCCGACAGGCCGGCTCGATCTGTGACCTGAACCGTCAGCGTAATTGTTCTGAGAGCTTCAAAATTGAGCAGCGACGAGTCGCGAACAAAGATTTCCCCTGTGACCGCATCAATCGAGAATGCTGAGACGGGAACGCTGCTGCTCAGTGAATAGGTGAGTTGATCTGCGGCGTCGACGTCGGCAGCCGTGACTTGTCCAATGACTGTATTGTTGGAGAGGTTTTCATCGATCGTGAATCCGGACGATATCCCGAAGAGCGGCGCTTCGTTTTCGTCGACCACTGAAATTACAACCGTTTCCGTCAGTGATGTGTTGACTCCGTCTGTCGTGGCCACAAGCAACGTGTAGGTTGAGGTCCGCTCGAAATTCAGATTGGCAACATTGCTGACGGATAAACGTCCGGTCGCTGCGTTGATGCTAAAGATTCCGTCGCTGTTGCCTCCGACGATAGACCAGTTCTGGTTTGCTCCGACGCTGTCGGCGTCGGTCGCCACAACATTGCCGACGATGGTCCCGACACCGGCCAGTTCAGAAACCGAGAACTGTTGTGCTGGTGTAATGATCGGGGCCGTGTCATTCAGGTCATTCACCGTGATTGTGAAGGACCGAGTTTTGAAGGACGAATCACTGCTGGTGGCTCGGGCGATAATCGTGTGTGATCCGCTGGTTTCGCGGTCGAGCAAACTTCCATCCGCGACGGTCACGATTCCGGTTGCTGAATCAATCGCAAATCGGCCACCCGCATTGTCGTCGAGTGTCCATGTGATGGTATTGTTGGTGCCGTCAGCGTCGAAGGCTGTTGCAGTGATTCCGACCAAGGTGCCCACAGCAGCGTTCTCGTTCACTGCGTCCGCTGCCAGATTCGAATCTGTGATGGCCGCCACGTCGAATTCATCAACGTCGTTCAGCTGGATCGTGTACGTTCGAACTGAGAATGAGCCGTCAGCTGAGGTCGCTCGCACGGTCACGGTGTGACTGATTTGAGCCTCATAGTTCAGCAAAGTCCCGTTTGCGACGGTCAGAACGCCCGTGCTCGTGTCGACAGCAAACCGGCCCCCGGCGTTGGAGTCGAGAGAGTAAACAATCGTGTTGTTCGTGCTGTCCGCATCGAATGCAAAGGCCGTCAGCCCGATCGCAGTTCCGTTGGCTGCATTCTCGGTCACAACTTCGGTGTTTGTGTCGGTGTCACTCACCGCTGAGACCGCAAACTCGTTGATGTCATTGATGGAAATCGAAACCGTCTGAGTCACAAACGAAAGATCAGCAGACGTGGCTCGAACGATGATGTTGTGGCTCGCCGCCGTTTCCCGATCCAGCAAACTTCCATTGGCAACGCTCACTGCGCCCGTCGCTGCGTTGATTGAGAATCGCCCGCCTGCGTTGTTGTCCAGTGTGTAGGTGATGACATTGTTCGTGCCGTCCGGATCCATGGCAGTGGCAGTGAAACCAACCAGAGCGCCGTTTGTGGCGTTCTCGTTCACTGCATTCGTGGCTGGGTTGCTGTCAGCAATTGGCGTGATGGAGAATTCATTGACGTCGATCAGATTGATCGTCAACACTTGAGTTGTGCTGGAGCCATCGGTCGACCTGGCTCGAACTGTGACACTGTGGCTGGTTGCCACTTCGTAGTTCAGCAGCGTGCCATCAGCAACCATGATGATTCCCGTATTGGTGTCGATCGCGAATCGTTCACTGGCCGAATTGTTCAGGCTATAGGTGACGATGTCAGTTCCGTCAGCATCCGAAGCGAACGCTGTGATTCCGACGACAGAACCGTTGGCAGCATTCTCCGAGACCGCGTTCGTGGAGCTGTTTGTGTCGGTGATGGTCGAGATTGGAAACTCATTAACATCCGCAAGGCCGATGGTCAGAGTAATCGTCGCCGCAGAACCATCCGCACTGGTGGCTCGAGCCGTGATGGAATAGGCTGACGCGAATTCATAGTTAAGCGGCGTCAGCCCGACCGTGACTACGCCGGTCGCAGCATTGATCTGGAATCGTCCGCCGGCATTGTCATCCAGCGAATAGCTAATCGCATTTGTGGTTGCGTCAGCATCACTCGCGGAGATTGTATTTCCAGTGATTGTGCCCTGCAGAGCCAGTTCAGCCACCAGATTCGCGGTCGCATTCACATCGACTGCCGGCTTGATATCGAATTCATCCACATCGATCAGAGCAATGTTCACAGACAGCGTTGAGAACGATCCGGCATCGCTGGCCGCCTGAACGATAATCGTGTGGGAACTCGCCAATTCTCGATCCAGCAGACTGCTATTGGCGACGGTTACAATGCCCGTGCTAGCATCGATGGTAAATCGTCCGCCAGCGTCGTTGAGCAGACTATATGTGATTCCGTTCAATGTGGCATCGCCGTCGAAGGCCGACATTGTGACGCCAACTACAGTGCCGTTTGCTGCGTTCTCATTGACGGCATTGGTCACAGCATTCGTATCCACCGGCGCGGAGACGTTGAATTCGTCCGCATCAAGGATCGCGATCGCAAATGTCTGCTCAGCAAACGAAGCATCAGCACTGGTCGCGCGGATCGTGATGGATCGAACTGGTCCGTCGGTTTCGCGATTGATTGCACCGGCAACGGTCACAACTCCCGTCACGGAATTAATTGCGAACCGTCCTCCGTCGTTGTTCGTCAGGCTGTATGTGATCGTGTTGGTCGTAGCATCACTGTCATCCGCGAACGCCGTTAGATTGACTGTCGTCCCAACCGCCGCATTCTCATAAATCTCATTACTCCCATTATTCCCATCCACAACCGCCGTGACATCAAACTCATCCATATCGTTGATTGCTATCGTGAATGTTGTGTCGGCAGTTGAACCGTCGACGCTGGTCGCACGCACAGTGATTGATCGAGACGCTCCGTCGGCTTCGCGATCGATGGCCGCTGCGACAGTGACAACGCCGGTATTCGCGTCAATGCTGAATCGACCGCCGTCATTGTCGGTCAGGCTGTAGGTGATGCCATTGGTTGTCGCGTCAAGGTCTTGCGCAAAAGCCGTCAGATTGACCGTCGCACCAACCGCCGAATTCTCATCAATCGCATTACTCCCATTATTCCCATCTGCAGGAGCTGTCACGCTGAACTCATTCACGTCAGCAATGGCGATCACAATCGTCTGTTCGGTGAACGACGCATCCGCGCTGGTGGCTCGGACAAGGATGGATCGCGTGGCCCCGTCTGTTTCTCGATTGATCGCACCCGCAACTGTCACGACACCCGAAACGGCATCAATGGCAAAACGTCCGCCATCGTTGGTTGTCAGACTGTAGGTAATGGAATTCGTCGTCGCATCGTCATCCTGAGCGAATCCTGTGATCCCGACAACGGTGCCAATCGCAGCGTTTTCTGCAACCAGATCGGCCCCGGCATCGGTATCGATGACCGCCGTCGTGTCGAATTCATCGGCGTCGAGAATGTTGATCGCAAAGGACATGTCGCTGAATGAACTATCAGCACTGGTGGCTCGCACGGTGATGTTGCGAACCGGTCCGTCTGCTTCGCGATCGATCGCACCGGCAACGGTGACAATACCTGTGACTGCATCGATCGTGAATCGTCCGCCGTCATCGTCGGTCAGGCTGTAGGTGATCGCATTGGTCGTCGCGTCAAAATCTTCGGCAAAAGCCGTCAGATTGACCGTTGCCCTGGTTTGCTCCCCAAACTTTGGTCCATGTGATATGAGAGTCTAGAGCCTCAATTCGAGGCGAGAGGACTTTCCCATGAGCAAA